>Ga0302274_10000643_pt1 | contig 35173 bp, 34 predicted proteins | sample III_Bog_N2_1_FD_198755 | JGI IMG/M metagenome (GOLD analysis project Ga0302274, IMG submission 198755) | Peat permafrost microbial communities from Stordalen Mire near Abisko, Sweden - III_Bog_N2_1 | ecosystem: Environmental > Terrestrial > Soil > Wetlands > Peat | place: Sweden: Abisko...
AGGACTGCACGAAGCACGAAAAGGGCGTGCGAAGCCCCGGACGGGTCCACTGCGCGTGGGGCGGGCGTTCACACGCCTTCTTAAGGCTTCGCGTGGTGCTCCCTATGGTCGCAAGCCGAATTCTGTGTCGACCAACGGGAGGATCATACGAAGCCCAATACAAGTCACGAAGTGACCGCCCCACGCGCAGTGGCCCGTCCGGCAGGACTGTATCCAGAAGAACTCTTTACAGATTTTCAGAACCTGCTGAGGCTGAAGGCGTCTTTGAGCAGGAGGATGCACCACAGGGCTGGCGCGGCGAGGAGCAGGGCGTCGATGCGGTCGAGGACGCCTCCGTGGCCGGGGAGCAGGGTGCCGGAGTCTTTGACGCCTGCGCCGCGCTTGATGGCGGACTCGAGCAGATCGCCCAGTTGGGCGGCGAGGTTGATGATCACGGCGAGCAGGACGGACTGCCAGACGGGTTCGAGGATGTGGAGGACGGTGTTACCGCGGTTGGAGAGCAGGATGCCGGCGTAGACCACTCCAAGGCCGGCGAGGACGCTACCGGCGATAGAGGCGATGGTGCCTTCCCAGGTTTTGTTGGGGCTGAGTTTCGAGAGCTTGTGCCGTCCAAAGCGGCGGCCTACGTAGAGGGCGGCGATGTCTCCTGCCCAGACGCAGACCATGAGGAAGAGAAGGAGCGGCTTGCCGTCGTCGCGGTTCCAGATGAGCGGAAGAAGTGTCAGCGGATAAGCAACATACATCAGGCCGAAGAGGCCGAGCGCGGCGTCAGGAAGGACGCGGTCGAGTGCGCCGCGGAAGCCGGTCCAGGCGAGCAGGACCAGGGCCAGCACGCTCAGGGTGGGGAGTTGCGCCTCTGGGCGGTAGTACGAGACATAAAAGAGGAGCGCTGTAGAAGCGGCCATCCACCAGGCGGGGATTCGGGCGCCACCCGCGTTGGCGAGGTGGAAGTATTCATATGCTGCGAGTTCGGCGACCAGGCATGCGGCCAGCGCCAGCATCCAAAGCTGCCCCAGGAAGACTAGGGCAACGACGATGAGGATGAGCAGGAGAGCGGTGAGGATTCGTTTCATGAGCCTCAAAGCAGGATACATGCTGGGGGAGCGGAGAATCTCGCCCGGACCGGCTGACAGGAACCCGAGGCGAGGACGATCCTGCTCACAGGCTAAGAATCAATCAGTTGCGCTTGAAGTTGAGGCTCTTGCGCACGCCGCGTGTCACCTGGAGTCGGATGACGAAGCGACCAAAAGCCATTTGCCGCATCTGCTTTTGTTAGAACTACCGGGAAACATCTGGATGGGATTTTGCGTCGTATGTCGTATGTTGGCGTGTTGCCAGCGAGCCAAGCAATGTAAGGAGAGCCCTCAATTGGCGCAATACAGGGGTACGGTGAAGTGGTTCAATAACGCGAAAGGCTACGGCTTTCTCGGACGTGAAGGCGGTGCAGACGTCTTCGTGCACTACAGCTCGATTCAGATCGACGGTTACAAGAGTCTGAAGGAGGGCGATGAGGTCGAGTTCGACATCATCGAGGGTGCGAAGGGGCCTCAGGCGGATCAGGTGGTTCGGGTCAAGGATGCCGCCGCCGGTCAATCGGCCGCCGCTTAGGGCGGATAGCTTCGGCGAAACGGGGCATGCTCCGCGCTGACTCGTACCAGTTGAAGCGGCGTAGCATATGTCTGGGGTCTCAGCGCGGCTTTTCAGTCGATGAGTCTCCGGATGACTTGCGCCTATGGAAAACATCCAAATCGCCCGGCTGCTTGATGAGACTGCGGCGCTGCTTGAGATCGATGCGGCGGACCCGTTCCGGATCCGCTCGTATCGCCGGGCAGCCGAGGCGGTCGAGCAGCAGACGACGCAGCTGGCCGGGCTGGTGGCCGCGGACCCCAAACAACTTCTCTCCATTCCAGGCATCGGCAAAGGGATGGCGGCAAACATTTGTGAACTAGTGGCGACCGGCACGATGCCGATCCGCGCAGAGCTGTTGACCAAGTACAAGCCTACGATGCTGGATCTGCTGCGGCTTCCGGGCATGGGGCCGAAGACTGTGGCGTTGGTGTGGTCCGCGCTGGGCGTATGTGACATGGATGCTCTTGAGGCGGCGGCGCGCGAGGGGAAACTCGCGGGGCTGCCGCGTATGGGTGAGAAATTTGCTACCAAGCTGCTGAAGGGGATTGAAGATTATCGGCGGAACTCTGGCCGATTCCGAATTGACCGCGCGGGTGAAGAGGCGGAGCGCATCTCGGCGCTCATCCGGGCGTTTCCCGGGATCGATGAAATTACTCCGGCGGGCTCGCTGCGTCGCGGACGGGAGACGGTAGGCGATCTCGATCTGCTGGTTACCGGGCCTGCGTGCGAGCCTGAGGTGGTGGCTGCGGCGGTGGACCATGTGGCCTCGCTGCCGCTGATCGACAAGTTGCTGGCGCGGGGACAGAACAAGGTCAGCTTTACCCTGCGCGACAATCTCCAGGTGGATGTGCGACTGTTGCCGCGGGCCAGCTACGGGGCGGCACTGCAATACTTTACTGGGTCGAAGATGCACAACGTCGCCTTGCGGCAACGGGCAATCAAGCGGGGGCTTACGCTGTCGGAGTATGCGCTGCTGCGGTTGGAAGACAACACGATTGTTGCTGCTGCCAGCGAAGAGGAGATCTATCGGGCGCTGGAGTTGGATTACATCGCACCCGAATTGCGGGAGAACGGCGGCGAGATCGAGGCGGCGGCTGCGAGCTTTTCTCATGCGGCCACAGGCGTCCTGCCGAAGCTGATCGCGCTGGAGGATATTCGCGGCGATCTGCACATGCATACGGACGCGACGGACGGCCGCGACACGATTCGGCAGATGGCCGAGGCGGCGATGGCGCGCGGGCTGAAGTACATTGCGATCACTGACCACTCGAAGAACCTGGCGATGACCAATGGGCTGGACGATGCGCGCGCACTGGCCCATGTGAAGCGCATCCGCGAGGTGGATAAGGAGATGAAGGGCGCGATCCGGGTTCTGGCTGGGATTGAGGTAGACATTCTGGCCGACGGATCGCTTGATCTTGCCGACGCGACGCTGGCGGAGATGGACGTGGTGGTCGCGAGCGTTCACTCGCACTTCAACCAGTCGTCGGAGGAGATGACGGCGCGTGTGCTGCGGGCGCTGGAGAATCCGCATGTGCGGATACTCGGGCACCCTACGGGGCGCAAGGTGCTCAGCCGGGAGGCGTACGCGATCGACATTGAGCAGGTGCTACAGCGAGCGGCCGCGCTGGGTGTCGCGGTCGAGCACAACGCAGCGCCTGCGCGGGCAGACTTGAGCGATTTGCATCTGCGGCGAGCGCGAGAGATTGGCTGCAAGGTTGTGGTGAACACCGACGCCCATGCCAGCGAAGAACTGGACCGGATGCGGTACGGGATTACGCAGCTTCGGCGGGCTTGGCTGACTGCAGGCGATGTTCTGAATACTGCGCCGACAGCCGATGCGTTCCTGGCGCAACTTCGACCAAAGCCGTAAGTTATGGCCATAGCGTGCGGTGTCGCCCAAACGCGCTATTCTGGAGGCTGTGGCTGCCACTGCGACATCCGAAACTCGTAATCAACCGCTTGCGACTGCTGCCGCTCCTGGGCTGCGGACGCTGATTGCCGACTACGCGACGCTGTTCAAGGTACGCGTTTCGACCATGGTCATCATCACCTCGGCGGCCGGTTTCTATCTCGGCAGCCTGCGCTCTGGCATCAGCCCGTTCAACGCGGGGATGGTGAAGGCGCTGGTGGGCATTGCGGTGGTCACCTGCGGGGCGAGTGCGCTGAACCAGGCGCTCGAGCGCAAGACCGACCGATTGATGCACCGGACCGAGAATCGGCCTATGGCCGCGGGACGCATAGGGCTCGCGCATGGGCTCATCGTCGGCTTCCTCGGGGTGTTTCTGGGCTCGCTGTACCTGGCGCGTGCGACCAATCCCCTCACCGGTACGTTGACGCTGTTGACTGCGGTTGCTTACGTGGCGATCTACACGCCGCTGAAGCGGGTCAGCACCGCCAACACTTTCATCGGCGCATTTCCGGGTGCGCTGCCGCCGTTGATCGGCTGGACTGCGGCGCGCGGCATGATCGAGTGGCCCGGTTTCGCTCTGTTCGCCATCCTCTTTGTGTGGCAGTTTCCCCACTTTATGGCCATCGGCTGGATGTACCGCGAAGACTATGCGCGCGCCGGCATCCGCTTGACGGCTACGCTGGGCGATACGCGCTACGCCGCCCGTTCTACCGTCGTCCAGGCGCTCTTTTATGCCACGGTGATGGTGGGAGTCAGCCTGTTGCCGTTTGCGCTCGGGACTACCGGAGATGCGTACGCTGTCGCTGCGATATGCCTGTCGCTAGGCTACCTGTGGTACACGATTCGCTTCGCCCGGATCGGCTTTGGAAAGGCTGCGCCCAGCGGGGCCGATGCGAATGTGGCACTCGAGCGCGAACCGGCGCGCGATCTCTTGCACGCTTCCGTGATCTATTTGCCGCTGCTACTGGCCGCCATGATGCTGAATGCGCGCGGCCGGCTGATTTTCTAAACATGAACAAGCATCCAACGAGAACGAAGGCCATGCCCGCTGCGATTCCGAAATCCACTCACTTGCGAACACCGCCCGGCGTAATCGTGGGCATCATCGCCGTCTCGGCTGCGGCCAGCGCGCTCATCTGCTGGCTCGTCTATTTTCATGCACCAACGGATGTAGCCGGAACGCAACTGCGGTCGCTTCCATTGGTCAACGCCATCCTGAACGCGCTGGCGACGATTGCGCTGGTCACCGGCTATCACGAGATCCGCGAGCGCCGTGTCCTGCACCACCGTGCCTCGATGGTTGGCGCGTTCTTTTTCTCGTCGATCTTCCTGGTCTCTTATCTGGTCAACTTCGCGCTGCACGGCGAGACGCACTTGCCCATCGCCCACACGGGTTTGCTCTGGAACACCTATGCTTTTGTGCTCTTCGGCACGCACATACCGCTGGCGATCATTGCCCTGCCCATGATCCTGATCACTTTTTTTCTCTCGCTCACCGGGCGCTTTGCCGCGCACAAGCGGTTAGCGCGCTGGACCTTTCCCATCTGGCTCTATGTCTCAGTCAGTGGTGTGTTTGTCTACTTCCTACAGGCTGTCATCCACCGGTGATCGAGCGAGACACAAGCCAACTCCTGCGCACCGGCCTTGCCATCTTCGGCTGTGGGGCGGTTGCGGCGCTGCTGGCGCTGACGGTGTTCGGAGGCATTGGGCGCCAAGGGCCGCATACGAACTCCGGCTGGCTGGCGCTGATGATTGCGATGGGCTGCCTGCCTACGGGCACGCTGACGCTGGCCCTCGCGATCGCCAAGCTGATTGGCGGACGCAAGCGCTAGCACTCTCCCACAAAGGCTGATCTGCTATCCTCATCCTTCGAAACCACGGAAACACTGGAGGAGTATATAGAAATGGCAAAAGGCGTAAATAAAGTATTTCTTCTCGGCAATGTCGGCAAAGACCCGGAGATTCGTTCCACCGCAAGCGGCATGACCATCGCGAGCTTTACTCTGGCTACCGCGGATCGGGCAAAGGATGCCCAGGGCAACTGGGCTGACAAGACTGAATGGCATAACCTGGTCGCCTTCCAGCGCACCGCCGAGATCGTTCGCGACTATGTGAAGAAGGGTACTCAGATCTTCGTTGAGGGCAAGATCCAGACCCGTTCCTGGGATGACAAAGAGTCGGGCGCCAAGCGCTACAAGACCGAAATCCTGGTGAACGAGCTGAGCCTCCTCGGCAAACCTGGTGGTGGCGGCGGCGAAGGCGGCGGCAGCTACTCCAAATCCTCAAGTGCAAGCTCGAGCGCTCCTGCGGCTGGGCATGACTACGCCGACCAGGGCATCACCGACGACGATATCCCGTTCTGAGACGTACCTGCGACTACTGCGGTACTGCGCTCTGATCCGGCATGAATGTCAGATCCGGCTCGATTGGTGCGCCTGCTGGGATCGACGTAGGTGTGGCTGCTGCTCCTCTGCCGCCACGGCCGCCACCACCTGGTGCAGCTCCGGGTGCCGCAGCTACGACTGCCCCGCCACCACCTCCGCGACCCGACATCTGGTCGAGCGCCGCAGAGTAAAACGCCTGCGATTCTGCGCTCGCCGCTGTGTCCTTCGCGTGCTCGGTGGCAAAGGCGCGCAGCTTGGTTAATTCCGTTTTCACCACCGCTTTGGCCAGTGGCGAGGCCGCCGGGCTGTTGGATAGCGTCACCATGTGCTCAAGCACATCTTCATTCACCGTCATCTGGGACTCACTGGCCAGCCCCTGCAATGGCGGCGCGTACCATGACACTTTCAGCAGCGCATCCAGTACCTCGCTCAGGCTGGGCAAGGACGCGTCCCGCGCATGGAACTCCATCAGCCGCGTCGCGCGCCCCGGCTCCAACAGCGCATCCAGCGTGGTATCGGCCGCGGCCATTACCGGCGCCATCGGGTCGAATACCGGGCCCGCATAGCCCATGAACGACTCCTGATTGCGAGGCATATTCGGTGGGCGCGGCGGGAACTTCTCCAGCAGCGACTCTGGAAGCGTCAGCATCTGCGGGTCCAGCGTCTTCAACACGGCCGTCAACGCGGCTCGCTGCTCGTCGCCTGGGATCGTCTTGGTGATCATCTGGCCGTCGCCGCGTACCGCATAGCGGTAGTCGAGTCCACCGATCGATTGCGCTGCTGCTTCTGTCTGATACCGGTGCAACAGGTAAACCGGCACCAGCACGTCTTCAAGCTCTGCCACCGGCACGCCCGGCCGGATGGCGGACTCCGAAAAATTCTTCATCGCAATCTCGCGAACCTTCAGCAGCCGGTCCAGTTCCGCCGCCGAATTCGGCCCATTGTCCCACTGCGATGAGTGCGGGTGCACCGACGCGGGCCCTTCGTCGATCATGTAGTACATCCCCCTCTTGGCGGCATCTGCAATGATCTTGTCCAACCCGGCCTTCTCCTGTGCCGGAGCCGTTCCCGGCGGGAACTGATGATAGGCGAAGTCAATCGACACCTTATCCCATTCGCCCAGTCCGGGTTCATAGGCGTGCGAGAGGTCCAGCTTGCCGTCCGGCGTGATTTGAATCTTCGGGAACGGATAGTCCTCGACCGACTCGCCCATGCCGATGGCGCTGGATGCGTGGTTGTGGCTGAGGCCGATGGTGTGTCCGCTCTCGTGCGCCGAGAGCTGCCGCATGCGCTGCAGCACCATCGCGGTCTGCTGTGGGTCCGGCTGGTCGCCCGTCTTGTAAGGAGAGAGCAGCGCGTCCGTGATCAGGAAGTCCTGGCGCTCGCGGCCTGAGGTCAGCGTGACTTCGCCCTTCAGAATCTCGCCGGTGCGCGGATCGATCACGTCCAGGCCGTTGGAGAACGCGCGGTTCTCACCCTCCACCCACAGGATCACGTTATAGCGAATGTCCAATGGATCGGCGCCTTCGGGCATCAGCTCCGCTTTGAATGCGTTGGAGAAACCTGCCGCAAGGAATGCGTCGTTCCACCAACGCACGCCTTCGAGCAGTGCGGTTCGGATGGGCTCCGGCGCGCCTCGGTCAACGTAATAGACGATTGGCTTGATGGGGTCGCTGACCGCCTTGGTCGGGTCCTTCTTCTCCAGCCGGAAGCGCGTCAGGTAGCGTGTGACACGCGACTCGCCCAGTGGCTTCGACCAGTCGTTGAAGCTCGTGGTCACAATCGATCCAGCGCGCGGGTCCCAGACTCGCGGCTTGTAGCCTGCGTCCGGCAACTGGATCAGCGACTGGCGCTCCCGCAGCGTGATGTTGTGCGCGTCAGGAGCGACCGCTGCCAGCGGATTCTGCTCGCCAAATCCGCCACCACCGCCGCCCGCGGCTCGAGCCGTCGGACTGCCTTCGTCGGTATAGGTCAGCAGCGTTTCAATCTCCGTGTTCAGCGGAAAGTTCTTGGTGTTTTCCGGCACAACCATGCTGCGCGCCGGGTCCTGCCGGTACCCTGTACCCAAGCGGCCGGCAAAATCCTGCGCGTCGCGTGTGAAGAAGTCGGTTGCGTCTACCAGCACATGGTCGTCCGCATCCTCAGCCGCAATCGGGAACGCCGCTAGCACCGACTCTGGGAACGCCTGCTTCACGGCAGCCTGCTGTGCTGGCTCGTCGCTGCTGGCCCTCCATTCCGTGTTCTCCGCGGTCAGCATTACCTTCGGGCCGACTCGCGAGAAATGCACCACAAGCGGCTGACTCACCGCGCCGCGGTTCAGGCCAGCCGTGCCCGCACCGTTCGCAATGTGCCGGACGTACAGAAATTGGACGTCGAGCTTCGCGATCTCAAGATAGAGGTGGTCGGCCTTGGTATCGAGGTACACCGGAAAGAATCCGTCCATCTTCTTCATACCGCTGGCGCGTTGTTCGATGGTGGGAAGCGGGCCGCCGGTCGGTGCTGCATCGCTGCTGCGCCGCGCTCCAGCGCCGCCCTGGGCCGATGCCCCGGTCGCAGTAAGTATCGGAAACAGAGCCAGAACTACACCTAGCGTCCAGAATCGCTTCATTGGCGTGATCCTCAATTTTTCGATTGTTAGGTTCTTGGGCGTGCCGGTAGCGGGTTGGGGTACGAGTCTGTGTTGGGTAACCGGGGCAAGGCAGCCGCATCATCGTGGACGCCGGCTTGGACTCTGAGAGGAGTGTACGAGAGTCGAACTTCCGTAAGAGTAACATCGCGCGAAGTGCGCTTCAACTGTCTGCGCGCGCCGCCTTGACTCCACTACACTAGACGCATGCTTGATGAAGCCAGTTTCCGCCGCGAATCCGAAAACGCTCTCGAATCTCTCAAGCAGGCGCTGATTGCCGCCGAAGACGACTCGGGCAGCTTCGAGTTTGAGGACAACAACGGCGTGATGAACATCATCTTCGAGAACGGGTCGAGCAAGTTCGTCGTCACTCCGAACACGCCCGTCCGCCAGGTGTGGATCTCTGCGCAGTCTACGAGCTTCAAACTGGAGTGGTCGGAATCGGCCGGCGCGTTCGTTCTGCCGAAGACGGGCGAGGCCCTGATCCCGCTCACCGAGAGACTGCTTCGCGAACATCTCGGCGATCCGTCGATTTCCCTGGCGTCAGACGGCACGAAGTAATCCTGAATGTAACCTTCGCGGACACAGTCTCCTGTATCAAGCGCAGCCGTCATCCGCTAAACTGTCGTTGATCACTCCAAATCGTCGCCGGGGTTCATCTGGCGACCTAAACGAATCGTAAAGATCACTTTCACTGCGACTAATTGCCATACTTTCTCGTCGAAGGCTGTATGCACCAAAAACGCTGCATTATCCGTGGCCGAAGAACATGTAGACCTCTGGCCTGAACGAATCTACCCTCACCTTCCAGACCACCAGGTGCGAGCAATCGGGAGAGGATCTTGACGCCATTGTCCACGACGCAAACACTCTCGGTCGCCATCATCACCAAGAACGAAGAAGAGAACCTTGCGCGGACACTGGCGAGCGTCCAGTTTGCCGACGAGATCATTGTCCTGGATTCTGCCTCGACCGATCACACCGTGGAGATCGCCAGATCCTTTAATGCCAAGGTGTTCGACGAGCCCTGGAAGGGTTTCTCCGGCTCAAAGAACTCGGCCATCGCCAAGTGCACGGGCACGTGGATTCTTTCGCTCGACGCCGATGAAGAGCTGAGTCCCAAGCTCCAGCACCAGATCCGGATGCTGCTGCCCACGAACCCGCCCGTCGACGCGTATTACATCCGCCGCCGCAATCTATTTCTGGGGCGCTGGATCAAGCATGGTGGCTTTTATCCCGATCCCAAGTTGCGGCTGTTCCGGCGCACCGCCGCCAACTTCACTACTCCGCCGCAGTTTGAGAACCGCCCTGTCCACGAGACCATCGCTTTCGACGGCCATGCCTCCACGCTCGACTACGACCTGATCCACCACGCTTACCCGACGCTGGAAAACTACATCGAACACATGGACCGGTACAGTTCGCTTGGCTGCGAACTTCTGGTCGCCGCCGGCAAGGTGAGCCGTTCGTGGCCTGCTTTCGTCTTCAACGTCGCAGTCATTCCGCGGCTGGCCTTTCTGTGGAACTATGTTTTCCGTCTTGGCTTTCTCGATGGCCGCGAAGGCCTGCTGCTGCACCTCTATCACGCCACCTACACCAGTTGGAAGTATGCCAAGGCATGGCAGACCGCGCGAGCGCCGCGCACCTAGCTGCCGGTTGTCCGACCGCAGCTAACAAGTGCGCAACAATGGTTTGACAATCCAGTGACAACCTTGCGCGTAGGCCGCTTATAGACTCTGCGATATCCACGACGGAGACTTTGAGACCGATGCCTATTCCGTTCAGACCGGCATTGCCCGGCGCACCGTGTTTCGATGCTGCACGGAACGCATGGATACTGAGCCGGTACGCAGATGTGTCCACGGCGTTGCGTGAACCGGCTTTGTGTCAATCCACCGCCTCCAATGAGCCGACGACGGCTCAGGGGAGCGCTCACCCCGCGCGGCTCTATACCGACGTGCAGGCCGACATGACCCGCATGAGCACCGCAGCGTGGCGTCGCCATATGGAAGAGACACTGTTCCGCCGGTTCCGGCAGATCAAGGGGCGGCGTCGCATCGATCTGGTGCGCGACATCATCCATCCCTGGGCCACTACCCTGCTGGTCACTCTGAACGGCGGTGAGGCGGTCTACTCCCGCCGCCTGGCCCAGATCTGCGAGATCCTGTTTTACGGGCCCGCAACGGACGGGACAGCCCTGCAGGGCTCCGAACTGAGGCCAGCTCAGCCGAGCGGTGTGCCTGAACAGGAATTGGATCGCATGCTCGACGGCAGGGAGCTTCTGCTGAGCAAGTCGATGTTCTTTGGGCTCACGCAAACGATGCCTAGCTTTCTCGCCAAAGCATGGCTTGCGTTGATCAAGTCTCCTGACCAGATCGCAAAACTGATCGATAACCCGAAGCTGATGCCGAATGCCACGGAGGAACTGCTGCGCTACGCCGGCGTGGTCCACACTCTATATCGCAGGTCTACCTGCGACCTGTCGATTGGGGAAATCCATATCGGGAAAGGGCAGTTGGTGATCCTGGAAATCGACTCGGCGAACTTCGACCCGGATCGATTCGAGAACTCTGACCGCATGGATATAACCCGCCCAACGGCCGGGCACCTGGGGTTGGGCACGGGAATGAATGCCTGTGTTGGATCGTTCGTGGTGCGCCTGGCGTGCTCGGTCGCTACTCCGGCGCTGCTGGCAGCGCGGCCCTCGCTCCCGCAAAATAGGGAAGTTGTGTGGACCGGCGACAGGACCGTATTGTGGCCTCTGTCGATCCCTATCCGCTTTGCTGCGGCAGCCTTCGCATAACCGTAGTTTGCGGCGAGATCATGCCTGTGCCCGCCGGAGTCACCTCTGGTTTGTCTGCAGGCCGATCACCACGGCAGCGCCTCGCCCATGTGGAAGTAGCCACCAGTCGGCCCGTCGTCCGGCAGCGTCGCAAGCTCCACGCTCGTTTTCGCGCCGTCGACAAGTTCCATCTGCGCGCCGTCGCCGCCCATCTCCGTCTTCACCCATCCTGGATGCGCCGAGTTGACTTTGATCTTCGTGCCGCGCAATTCGTGCGCCAGGTGGATGGTGAATGAGTTCAGCGCGGACTTTGACGCGTCATACGCAAACGTCTTGGCATCGTAGATTGGCGAACCCGGAGTCGCATGCAGTTTCAACGAAGCGAGAACGCTGGACAAGTTTACGATGCGTCCGGCTGGGCTCTTGCGGATGAGAGGAAGCAGCGTCTGCGTCAGGGCGACCACGGCGAAGAAGTTGGTCTCGAAGGTATCGCGCAGGACCTGCGGCGGGGTGGTGCTGGTCTGGTTGGTGGGCCAGCCACCGCTGCTGCGTGGGTCCAGCATCACGCCGGCGTTGTTGATCAGGATGTCGAGCCGCCCGAACTCCTTCTCGATGTACTTCGCGACTGCCGCGCGGTCGGCTTCGTTGACTACATCCAGCTTGACGGCCCGGGCGTCTACCCCCACCCCGCGCAGGACTTCGGCCGCTTCCTCGCCCTTCTTTAAGTCTCTCGCGCCGACCAGGATTGTGACTCCAAGCTTACCCAGTTGCCGCGCCGTCTCCAGCCCGATGCCTTTGTTCGCGCCGGTAATCAGCGCGACTTTTGCCGTCGTTTCGCTCATCACATCTCCTTCTGAAGATTTAGACACTGGTGTCAGATGCGCCAGCCCCCAGAAGCTCTGCATATTTCTTTGGGATAGAGCGACGCTTCATGTCGCGTCCGATTACCACGTGGGTGGTCTCGCCCTCGCACAGCAGATGCCGGTTCTCAGCCAGCAGAATTCTATAGCTGAAACGGATCACCGGCCCGCGCACACCGCGCACGGTGGTCTCGATAATCAGCTCATCGTCGTAGCGGGCGGGCGACTTGTAGCGCGCCGTAGCTTCGGCCACAACGATCCAGCAGCCTTCGTCAGACTCCAGCAGCTTGTAGTTAAGTCCTTGTTGCCGCATCAGTTCGACCCGCCCGACCTCGAACCACACCAGGTAATTTGCGTGGTAGACCACGCCCATCTGGTCGGTCTCCGCATATCGTACGCGCACCCGCGTCTCCCCTATGACAGGGTGCAATTTTGCATGTTCGCTCATGCAGATGAGTCTACAGAAACAGCAACCCGCCCCCGGCGGCAATTGGAAATCAGCGCTTCTGGTCAAGCTGTCGACCGTCAGATAGGCCCACGCATGCGCCGCCGCATTTCCAGCCACTCGCGCAGGTCCGAGAGCGCGTTAAGCAGAAACAATACGGCCAGCACTAGGTCCACGAGGCAGAGAATTTGCACCCGCAGCGGCTGGCGCGTGATCCAGTCGGTGCAGGGAACCTCGATCTCTCGCGTCCCCGACAGGACCCACTCTGACTTCTGGGCCGCCGTATCGCCGGCCAGGTAGCCCGCGCAAGCGTCCCTCTGTCCGTCCGTGCACAGCCGGATTCCGATTCCCACCAGCAGAGCCAACAGCAGCGAGAATAGAGTCACCCGCGACATTTCCGTCTGTCCCCCGATCGAATCTCCATAAGCGTACAAGACCCTCGGCAAAATCGTCTCCCAAGGTATTGCGGATCATGCCAAACTTATAGATATGGTCCTCGACTCCGCCACCGACGTGCTCCTCGTTATTGACCTGCAGAACGATTTCTGCCCCGCAGTCAATGGAACCGGCGGTGCGCTGGCGGTCGCAGGCGGCGACGAGATCGTCCCCGTCGTCAATTTGCTGGCGCAGAGGTTTGAGCACATCGTGCTGACGCAGGACTGGCATCCGCTGAAGCACATTTCGTTTGCCAGCTCTCACGCGTACGCGCAGCCGTACCGGACGATTGAAGCGACATACGGCCCGCAGACGCTGTGGCCCGATCACTGCGTACAGGACACTCCTGGCGCCGCGTTCCACCCCGCGCTCTCGGTTCCGCATGCCGAGTTGATCCTGCGCAAGGGCTTCCGCAGGGACATTGATTCCTACTCGGCATTCCTCGAGAATGACCACCTTACGCCGACTGGCCTCGCGGGATACCTGCGCGAGCGCGGTCTTACGCGGCTTTTCCTATGCGGACTAGCCTACGATTTCTGCGTACGCTTCTCCGCCATCGACGGCACGGCGCTCGACTTCGATTGCCTCGTGATTGAAGACGCCACGCGCGCCGTGAACCTTCCAGGCAGCGTGCTGGCGACCGACCAGGCCTTCGAGGAAGCCGGCATCCAACGCATCATAGCTGCGGAGTTGCTAGCAGGCTGATTCGCTGCCTGCGAGCCCCAACTCCGCGGCGCGCGCCTGCATTGCGGCGACGCAGTTGCCGACATGGTCCTCTGTGCTCAACCCAAGCAGCGCCGCGCCGGAGGTGATGTCTTCGCGCTTCACGGCGCGCGCGAAGGCTTTGTCTTTCATCTTCTTCAGCACGCCTTTGACTTCAACGTCCATGATCGACTTGGTCGGCTTCACCAGCGCACACGCCGTCAGAAATCCAGCCAACTCATCGCAGGCAAACAGTGCCTTGTCCAGATGCGACTCGCACGCAACACCGGAGTAATCCGCGTGGGCCAGGATTGCGTGCAGCACTGGCTCGGGCCATCCCTGCTCGCACAATGCGGTGACGCCCACAAATGGATGTTCCTCCTGCGTCGGATGCCGCTCGTAGTCCATATCGTGCAGCAGCCCCGTGCACGCATACAGGTCGACGAACTCTGCGGCCTCTTCGCCGGCAAGGCCAAGCCGCGCTGCCTCCTTTACTCCATACGCTTCGGTGCACACCGAAACAGCAAGGCCATGCTTGCGTAGGCTCTCGCCCTTGGTCCACTCGTCCAGCAATGCCAGCGCCCGTTCGCGCGAATGCTCCACAGTCATCGAATCCTCCCCTTCTGCCAGAGTACATCCCGCCCGCCTGTTTACTCTTTTGGTTACACTTCGGGTTTTATCCTTTTTTCTTTGGGAATCTTCGGCAGTACCCCTTGACTCTTCGACTACCCGGTGTCACTCTAGGCACATCACTCGGCTGAAGTTATCGGACGTGTGCTGCGGTTCTTGCTCTGGATCCGCCCGCAATTACAACCTATGGCAACCATGATGGCGTCAGTCGAACAACGGGAGGTGCTCCGTTGCGATCACTGCAGTCTGGTGCAATTCCGCACAGCCAACGCAATGTGCCGGCGTTGCCACAAGTGTCTTGAAGTTGAAGTACCTCAGCCCGAGCCAGCGCAGATAGCTCTCGTCCAATCGCAACCGGAGCAACCGGAAGGTCTTCAGGTTGCCACCGCGGTTCGCGACCTTCGTCATGTACGCAACCTTTCCCAGCGCCAACTTGCCGCCCGCATGGGAGTGCCGCGCACTTATATCTCCAAGATCGAGAACGGCAAGGCCATGCCGACGCTCAACTCGCTCGATCGCCTGGCCAGAGCGCTGAAGGTAGATATTGCCTCTCTGCTGCGCGACGCCAACACGCGCCATTCCGACGAGACGGCCGTGCTGACCGCGGATCCGTTCCTCGCCGAGATTGCAGCCTACACCTCACAGCTCAATGAACTACAGCGTTCCATCTTCCTCAACCACGTCCGCGAACTAGCCGCAGGCCGACGCCGGAGCGCCTGAGCTGGCCGCTCAGGTTGCTTGCAGGGTCGCGGCTAACCCAGACTATGTGCGGATGATGAACGCGTAGGCGTATTCGTTGGGGGCCTTGTCCGGCAGCGTCAGCGTCAGGCCGGTGGCATCCTGCGCGAACTTCACGGGGCCGCCGCCAATCAGTTCCACGCGCTGGATCGGCCTGGGAAGTGCGGACGATCCCTTTGCCAGCGTCTTGATCAGGTACTTGCCAGTGGTGGGCCAGACGAACGCAAATGCATATACCGTCTCGCCCTTTCGGGTGAAGCGGATATCCTCCGCGGTGTAGGGCCGCTGGTTCCGCTCATTGAAGCTGCCGGTGGCGACATCGGGTGGTCCCTCGCCAAAGACTGCGAAGGGCCGGGTGCCATAGATGGCCTCGCCGTGCTTAGGGATCCAGGTGGCGATGGCTTCCAGGAACGCCCGCTCGTCAGAGTCGATGACGCCATCTCCGGTGACCGGGATGTCCAGCATCAGGTTGCCGTTCTTGCTGACGATATCGATCAGCGAGTGAATGACGTAGGTGGGAGTCTTGTACCCGTGATTGTTGAACAGATTGATGTCGTAGTGCCAGTTGCCGATGCAGGTGTCTGTCTGCCAGGGCTCAGCGAGGATTTCGTTGGTCTTGCCGCGTTCGATGTCCAGCGTGAAAGCGCCGGCCTCCGCAGGCCGGATGTCCTTAGTGGTGAGCACGACATCGAGGCGCCCTTTGTCGCGCACGCTGGTGTTGTAATAGTGCGCGGCGATGGAGAGACCGTAGATGCCATGGGGCAGCTCGGAGTCATCGAAGTAAAGCAGGTCGGGCTTATAGGTGTCGACCAGGTCCTGGGCACGCAGAAACCAGTTTTCAGCGAACTTTGGATGCGTCAGCGAGACGTCCTCATGCCACTTTTCGTCGTTGTCATGGAGCCACTTGGTGGCCTCGGCGATGGTCTTGATGCCGTCGGGCATTACCACATTGCGGCCGGTGTACAGATCCTGCGGGTCGAGACCATTCCACCACTTACCCTTGCCGTCCGCCTTGGTCAACGTGTAGGCGTCGTAACGGACGCCGGCCAGGGGGCCCTCGGCGTCGTAGTTATACGAGGTCTGTAGCCAGTTCCACGCGTGCGAACCGTGGTTGGAGACGGCGAAGCGAAGGCCACGCTCTCTTGCGAGCTTGCCGTAGATGCCGACGATGTCCTTCTTTGGACCTATCCTGACGGCATTCCACGGAGTGTAGCGGGAGTTATACGTGTCGAAGTTATCGTGATGGTTAGCCAGAGCGGTGAAGTACTTGGCCCCAGCGGCGACGTAGAGGTCCATCAACTCGGCGGGCTTCCAGTTCTCGGCTTTCCACAGGTTGGTGAGTTCCATGAAGCCGAACTTGGACGGGTGGCCGTAGGTGGCGACGTGATGGTTATACTGCCGGTGGCCCTGGATATACATCTGGCGGGCGTACCAGTCGCCCTGGCCCGGGACGCACTGCGCCGACCAGTGGTTCCAGATGCCGAACTTCGCATCGCGAAACCAGTCGGGTGTGGTGTAAGTCTTCAGAGAGTCCCACGTGGGCTGGAAGGGGCCGGGCGCAATGCGCGGCGCGGGAGCCTGCGCCAGCATCCTTGCCGCGCGGGAGACCAAGGGTGCGGCGGCTAAGGCTGATTGGAGCAGGCGGCGGCGGGTGATTGTGCGTCGGAGCATTGCGAACCTCGCAAGAGCGTCTTGAGCCCGAGTCGATAGAGGCCGGGGCCCGAAGCCACGAGTGGCGACTTCGGGCCCCGCTGTGCCGGCGTTTCCTAAGTACGGATGATGAACGCGTAGGCGTATTCATTGGGGGCCTTGTCCGGCAGCGTCAGCGTCAGGCCGGTGGCATCCTGCGCGAACTTCACGGGGCCGCCGCCAATCAGTTCCACGCGCTTGATCGGCCTAGGAAGTGCGGACGATCCCTTTGCCAGCGTCTTGATCAGGTACTTGCCAGTGGTGGGCCAGACGAAGGTGAACGCATAGACCGTTTCGCCTTTGCGGACGAAGCGAACGTCTTCCTCGGTATAGGCGCGCTGGCTCTTCTCGTTGAACCGGCCGGTGACGATATCCGGCGGCCCTTCGCCGAAGACCGCAAACGGCCGCGTACCGTATATCGCTTCGCCGTGTTTGGGAATCCAGGTGGCGATCGCCTCCAGGAACGCGCGTTCGTCGGAGTCGATGGTGCCGTCGCCCTTTACTGGGATATTCAGCATCAGGTTGCCGTTTTTGCTGATGATGTCGATCAGCGAGTGGATGACCGACTTTGGTGTCTTGTACTTGTGGTTCTCGAAGAGGGAGAGCTCGTAGTGCCAGTTGCCGATGCAGGTGTCTGTCTGCCAGGGCTGGGCAAGAATTCCATTGGTCTTGCCGCGTTCGATGTCCAGCGTGAACGCGCCGACGTGCTCGGGCTTGATGTCCTTGGCGGTGAGCACGACATCGACGTGGCCTTTGTCGCGGACGCTGGCGTTGTAGTAGTGCGCGGCGATCTCGAGGCCGCGCACGCCCAGTGGCAGTTCGGAGTCGTCGAAGTAGAGCAGGTCCGGCTTGTAGGCGTCGACCAGGTCCTGCGTGCGCAGGAACCAGTTGTCCGCGAAGGCCGGATTCTCCACCGGATACTCCTCGTGCCAATGGCCATCCTTGGCCGCGTGGAATGCATTGGCATCCTTGATCGTGGTGACCCCGTCGGGCATCACCAGGTTGCGGCCGGTATAGAGTTCCTGCGGATCGAATCCCTCCCACCATTTGCCCTTGCCGTCGGCCTTGGTCAGCGTGTACGCGTCGTAGCGGACGCCAGCCAGCGGGCCTTCGGGGTCATAGTCGTATGCCACCTGCAGCCAGTGCCACGCGTGCGAGGAGTGGTTGGTCACGGCCAGGCGCAAACCGTGTTCTTTGGCCAGCTTGCCATAGATGCCGACGATGTCCTTCTTCGGCCCGATCTTTACGGAGTTCCAGTTGTGGAAGCGCGAGTTGTAGTTGTCGAAGTTATCGTGATGGTTGGCCAGCGCGGAAAAGTACTTTGCCCCGGCAGCCACGTAGAGGTTCATCAACTCTTCGGGCTTCCAGTTCTCCGCCTTCCACAGGTTGTCGATCTCCATCCAGCCCACCTTGGACGGATGGCCGTAGGTCTTCAGGTGATGGTCGTACTGGCGATTGCCCTGGATATACATGTTGCGGGCATACCAATCGCCCTGCTCGGGCACGCATTGCGCGCTCCAGTGGTTCCAGATGCCGAACTTGGCGTCGCGGAACCAGTCCGGTGTGGTGCAGGCGGTCAGCGACTCCCAGGTGGGTTTAAACGGCCCGGGAGCGATCTTCATCGGGGCGGGCGATTGAGCGAAGAGACTGCGCGCCCGTCCGCTGGATAGAAGAGCGGCGGCGGGCGCGGCGGCGAGGGCGGACTTCAGCAGGCGGCGGCGAGTGAACCGGGTGGTGGACATGCCCGCCATCATAGACGCAACCACTGGCGGCAGGGAAGCGTTTACCTATCCCAGTCTCAAAAATAAGCAGGGAATCGGCTGGTGATGGCCAAACACCGGAAGCGCCAATCTACGAGATGCCGCGGCATTTTCCCGTAAGTTGTTCAAATCTACGCAAGGGTGCATTCGTGGCTTCACTCGCGTGCCAACTCTCACAGCTCTTCCACGGGTAGAATCAAGCCATAGATGAAGCTTTCCCCACGCAAGTCCGAGAGTTACGCCGAGCCCGCGGTCGAGTCGTTCGAAGGCGACTACCGACCCGCGCAGGTTCAGTTGCCGTCCATCCCCAACATTCGCCTGGAGCCCCTGCAGGTCGACTTCCTGTTGCGGTTTGCGGATGCGCTGAACACTACCCTCGAGCTGAACACCCTGATGCATCGCGTGGCGGACCTGGTGCGCGCCGTCATCGACTACCGGATCTTCGCCATCCTGCTGGTCAACGACCGCACCGGCGACCTGCGCATGCGCTTCCAGACCGGGCATTCGCCGGAGGTGGAGCGCCTGCGCATCAAGCCCGGCCGCGGCATCGTGGGCCAGGCCGCTAGCGAGCGGCGGTCGATTCTGATCCACGACGTCAGCCAGGTCGACAACTACATCGACGCGAACCCCAACGTGAAGTCGGAGCTTGCGGTGCCGTTGATTGTGAAGAACCGGGTGATCGGCGTGATCGATCTTCAGTCGGAGCAGGCGGGCTACTTTACCGAGGAGCACCAGCGCCTGCTGGAGCTGACGGCCTCACGGATGGCAATCGCGGTGGAAAACGCGCGGCTGTACACGCGGGTGTCGCGCCAGGCGCAGACCCTTACCGTGCTGAACGAAATTTCGCGGGAGTTCACCAGCATTCTCGATCTCGATGACCTGCTCGAACGCATCGGTCAACTGCTGAAACGCGTCATCGAGTTCCAGATGTTCACCATCCTGCTATGGAACGACCGCACCGAGCGGCTGGAGCACCGGTTCAGCTCGCGTTTTGGCGAACGGGTCAAGCGCGAACACAACGTCACGCTCGGCGAAGGCATCATCGGCAACGCGGCCCAACAGAGAATTCCAGTGATGGTGCCTGACGTGCGCAAGGACTCGCGCTACATCGTAGCCAACCCGGAGGTGCGCTCCGAGCTGGCTGTGCCACTGATCTACAAGGGCAAGGTAATCGGCGTCCTCGACCTCGAGCACACGCGCGTGAACTACTACAACGAGGAGCACCAGACTACGCTCTCCACGCTGGCCGCGCAGATAGCGATCTCGATTGCAAACGCGCGGCTCTACCAGCGAATCTCCGAAGAGGAACAGCGGCTGGAGCGTGATCTCGAAATGGCGCGTGAGGTGCAGCTCCGCCTGCTTCCCGACACGCCTCCGCAGCCGCGGCGCGCGGAGATTGCCACTGCGTTCCTGCCCGCGCGGTCCATCGGCGGAGATATGTACGACTTCATCGACTACGGCTCGTCGGGTAACGCGCTGCACAAGACATCGCATCGCAAGCGTATTGCAATCGTGTTGGGCGATGTCTCCGGCAAGGCTGCGCCGGCCGCGCTGTATGCCGCGCTGGTCTCGGGAATCCTGCGCTCGCTGGCTGCGCGCCACCTGCCGCCAGCCGCACTGCTCGCCGAATTGAACAATCAACTGCAGGTGCGCAAGATGGACTCGCAATACGTCACCATGCTGATGGCAGTGTGGAACGACGAGACGCGAACCCTTCAAATCGCCAACGCCGGCTCGGTGCAGCCGCTGTTTGTCACCAACGTTTCACCAGCCGTGACCGAGTCCACGGGCAAGAAGGCGCCCGCACGCTCATCCGCAAGTACGGAGTGCGATGGGCCGGCCGATGGCTTTACCGTCGAAACCGTCCAGACCGAGGGCTTCCCGCTGGGCCTGTTCCCGGACGCGCAATACGAAGAACTCACCATCTCGACCAAGCCTGGCGATGTGGTGGTCTTTTTCTCCGATGGCATCGTCGATGCAGAGAATGCCGAGGGCGAGATGTTCGGCACTGAACGACTGACCGAGGTGCTACGTGATCATCCTGCGGCCTGCCACTCCGCACAGGCTACTGTGGACGCAATCCTCGCCGCAGTCGGCGAGTTCCAGTCCGGCACCGCCCACTTCGACGACGAGACGCTGGTGGTGTTGCGAGTACTGTGACGGAGAAACTTAGCAACAATCGGTGCTAAGCCTTATCTTTGGACGTCGTTCAATAGCCGTTGCCGCTAGCCGGCGTCGGCGCATGCCCGGCTAACTCTGCCAGAATTTTCACGCTGGCGCTGGCCCCGATGCGCGTAGCTCCCGCGTGCAACATGGCTGAGGCGTCTGCCAGGGAGCGGATGCCGCCCGAAGCTTTCACTCCTGCGCGGTTGCCGGCGACGGAGCGCATCAGCGTAATGTCGTCGACGGTGGCGCCGCCCGAAGAGAAGCCGGTGGACGTCTTGATGAAATCGGCCCCGGCGCTGAGCGCGAGTTCGGAGGCGCGGTGCTTCTCCTCGAACGTGAGCAGGCATGTTTCCAGAATTACCTTCACAATTGCGCCTGCCCCGTGTGCGAGCTCGACCACGCCGCGAATTTCCTGCTTGACCGACTCGTAGTCTTCCTTGCCGCCGGACTTCAGCAGACCGATATTCAGCACCATATCCACATCGTGCGCGCCCAGCTTGATTACGCGGGCGGCCTCATCGCGCTTGGAGGCGGCGAGCGAAGCTCCCAGCGGGAAGCCAATGACAACGCCGACTGGCACGCCGGTCCCTGCCAGCGTCTCCGCGGCAGTCCCAACCCACGTTGGGTTGATCATCGCGCAGGCGAAGCGATGCTCGGCGGCCTCGTGGCACAGGCGGATGACCTGCGCGCGCGTGGCCTCAGGTTTCAGCAGCGTGTGATCCAGCACGGCGGCGAGTGCGGCTGGAGAAGCGAGGGCGGCGGCAGCAAAGGCGGATGCGTCAAATGGGGCAGGTTCGGCGATAGAGACTGTTGGCGTATTCATTTCGATTGCGGTACTCCTGCGGGGCCGCGGACGGCCCGCTACTTTCTATCATAGGCGTGTTGCGACTGGCTCAACACGGGTGCCCCTTAGCAATTTTAGGGCTCGTCGCGAGTGATGCCTATCACATAGCGCCGGTTGCTTTTGAGAGCAAGATTAATGGTTGTACCCCGATTTGGATTTGCAACCGGCACGACTGTGCAAAGCAACGGTTTGGAGTGCCGTGCCATCGCGAAGATGTTTGGAGTAATATCTGGCCCCATGCGGAAATGCTTACTCCGCGCTGCTGGTGCCGGCCGAAGTCCGCCCTATTAGCCGACAGGATTTGCGGGAGGTTGAAGATGAGGATCACTTTGAGGAAGCAGATTGGTTTCGCGCTGCTGATGGGACTGCTGCCGCTATGCACGGGTTGTATGCGGCACAGCAAGAGCGAGCACTTTTACCTGGTCGCCACCAGCGTCAAGCATCAATACTGGCAATCGGCGTGGGCTGGGTTCTCCAAGGCCGCGGACCAGTATGGAGTCACGGTCGACATGCGCGGGCCAGATGGGTTTGATCCGCAGGACGAGGTGAATGAGTTCCGCCAGGTGGTCGCGCTGAAGCCTGCGGGTATCCTCGTCTCCGTGGCCAACGAGAAGTTGATGCAGCCGGAGATCGATGCAGCGGTCGCGCAGGGAATTCCGGTGATCACGATCGACTCGGACGCGCCAAGCAGCCACCGGTTGTTCTTCATCGGCACCAACAACCTTCAGGCGGGCCGGCTGGGCGGCGCACGTGTGGCCGCCAAGCTGAATGGCAAGGGCAACGTCGTATTCTTTTCCATTGCTGGCCAGCCGAATCTTGAGGAACGGCTGAAGGGATACAAGGACGTGTTAGCCAACTATCCCGGCATCAAGATCGTCGAAGTCTTCGACATGAAGGGCGACTCAGGCCTGGCCATGGATAAGACCAGGGATTATCTCGCGAGGACGGGGCCGGCAAAGATCGACGCGGTAGTATGCCTCGAATCCACCTCTGGTAAGGATGTCGGTGAAGCCTTCAAGCGCGTAGGCGCTGGGGGGACTTTGTTGGTGGCCATGGACGTCGATCAGGCCACGCTGGACCTGGTGAAGGACGGAACCATTGATTCAACCATCTCGCAGAAGCCTTACACCATGGCGTTGCTTGGTCTGAAGGCGCTCGATGACGTCTATCACTATCCGGTGAAGCCGCTGGCGCAAGACTACGCGCTCGATCCGTATGCTTCGTTTCCGGCGTTCGTCGACACGGGCGTGACTCTGGTAGACAAGACCAACGTCGACGCAATGCTGGCTCACCAGAAGGAAAGTGGACAGTAAGAACCAGCGTTCTTCTCAGAACTGTTTGAATACTGTCCTGCCCGCGCAGGGCGCCCGTCCGGCAGAACCTGTCTTAACAGGTTCTCAGTGGTCTGCGTCGTTGGGGAAAAGCCGGATGTCTGGCACGTTGCGGTAGATCTCGGAGTAGTCCATCCCATAGCCGATGACGAACTGGTTGGGTATCTTGAATCCCACATAATCCGCTTCGATGGGGACGAGGCGCCGCTCTGGCTTATCCAGACAGGTTGCGATCTTCAGGGATGCGGGCTTGTGCTGCAGCATCAGCCCGCGTAGATAGCTCAGCGTCAGCCCAGTGTCGAGGATGTCTTCCACGATAATGACGTGGCGGCCCTCAATCGGGTTGTCGATGTCCTTGATCAGCTTTACCGCGCCCGAAGAGACGCGTGCGCGGCCATAGCTCGAGACGGCGACAAAGTCGAACGTGTTGTCGATGGTGATCGCGCGCGCCAGGTCGGAGAGAAAGATCGCAGCGCCCTTTAGCACGCCGATCAGCACCAGCGGATGGCCGGTAGTTTGACCTTCATAGTCGGCGGTAATCTTGCGGCCGAGCTCTGCAACGCGTTCGGCAATCTCAGCTGCGGACACTAGAACGTCCATCTCGGCGGCGGGGGGGAAAGCAAGGGTGCTGGTCGACATGGGGATAAGGGTAGCGTATGCGCGGGCCAGCGGTCGAGGGCGTTTTCGCCCGTGAGACGGCCAATCGGTGGATAACCCGTCCCCACAGATATACTTCTAGTAGAAGCGAGGTTTATGTACCCCTATTTGAATCTTGGCCCCCTGCACCTGGGCACGTTCGGGTTGTTGTTATGGCTGGCGGCGGTGGTGGCAACGGTTGTGCTGCATAAGAACTTCGTCCGCAATGGCGTGGATGCGGATGCGCTGAACGTGGTGGCGCTGGCAGTGGTTCTGGGTGTGATTGGCGCCAAGGCCTGGCACGAACTGCAGGATGTGCGCGAACTGCAAATTTCGCTGCACTTCATCGCGGCGCCGGGATGGCATCACCCAATCACTGTTTTGCTCGGCTTTCTAAGTTGGTTCCGTGACGGCTTTGCCTGGTTCGGCGGCCTTACGGCAGGGATCCTTGTCCTCCTGACTCAGGGACATAGGGCGCGCTTCAAGGGGCCGGGCTGGAAGTCCATCGACGATCCCGGCCCGGTGCTGGGCGGGCGCGTGGGAGCCATTCGCATGCTCGACCTGGCGGCGCCCGCGGCTGCGCTGGGCTATGGCGTGGGCCGTATCGGCTGCCTGCTGGCGGGCGATGGCGATTACGGCATCAATACCACGCTGCCCTGGGGCGTGCATATGATGAATGGGCCAGATGAATATCACCGCGCCTTGGTGCCGCCGCATCCTGCGAACGCGCTGGTGCAGCCGACGCCGATCTATGAGCTCCTGTTCTCGATCCTTGTGTTCTGGCTGCTTTGGCAGTTGGGCAAGAAGGCGAAGCCGGTGGGCTGGCTGACCGGACTTTATCTGCTGCTCTCCGGAATTGGGCGATTTCTGGTTGAATTCGTGCGCGTCAATCCCAAGCTCTACTTCCACGGCACGATGAGCAACGCGCAGGTGGCCGCAGCCGCGAGCGCGGTCGTCGGGCTGGTGGTGCTCGGCGTGGCGCAGGCGCGGCACGTGGAGTGGACGCCCGATTTGAGTGCCGAAGCGCAAACCTGATTCCAAAGCTGTCCACTCGGTGTTGCGGCGAGGTATATTGGCTCGCGAGTATTGATCGCTGCACGCGAGGACGAGGATGACGCTCCAGGCAATGGCGTTGATGGACACGACCGCCAACACCGCGGTGAAGGCGAAAGGCGGGCTGCTCTTCGGTCTCGGACTGGCAGCCTTCGGAATAGCTCTGCTCGTTCGGCCGGAGTTTCTCGCGAGGTTCCTGCGGCGCCGCAGCAAGGAGGGCGACTGGCGCTCCTACTTTGCGGCAGATCTCGAAAAGTTTCCCTGGAAGGGTAGGCTTGCCGGTGCGTTCGCGCTACTCTGGGGAGGTTTGTTTGTCGCGTTGAGCATTTACATGTTGTTGCATCCGGAGGCCTTTGGATGAGACTGCGAACTGGACTTGCGGCTGCGTTGATTGTTGTGCTGTTCCCCAACGCGATGCGGGCACAGACCCCTGAGGCGAAGAAAAAGACTTTGGTCGTAGCTGCGGACGGCTCTGGCCAATTCAAGACCGTGCAGGAGGCGGTTGATTCTGCCCCCGATGGCAATGTGCGGATCAACATCAAGCCAGGCGAGTATCGCAATCTGATCTCGATCAGCACCAACGGCGTGGAATTGCGCGGGCTGGGCAAGACTCCCGAGGACGTGGTGCTGGTGTACGACAACTCGGCCGGCACGCCGGGCACCGACGGCAAGCAGCTCGGCACTGGGCGTTCCGGGACGATGATGCTCACCGGCGACGATTTCTACGCGGAAAACCTGACCATTGCCAACGACTTCGAGAAACGCCACGAGCGCAGCAACCAAGGCTCGCAGGCGGTCGCGCTGCATGTTACGGGCGACCGCGAGGTGTTCCGCAAGGTGCGCTTCCTGGGCTATCAGGACACGCTCTACGCCGACTCCAAGCTGTGCCACGCGCCGGGTGACGGCAGCACTTGTCACGCGGCGCGCCAGTATTATGCGGACTGCTATATCGAGGGCCACGTGGACTTCATCTTTGGCGACGCGAAGGCTGTCTTCGACCGCTGCGAGATTCACACCATGCCTCATGTGATGGACACCCTTACTGCGCAGAGCCGTTTGCGGCCTGAGGAGGATTCCGGGTACGTCTTCCGCGACTGCACCGTGACCGCTGCGGAGGGCTCTGAGGACATTCTGCTGGGCCGGCCGTGGCGCGCCTATTCGACCGTTGTATTTCTGAATACGGACTTCAAGGCTCCGCTCGATCCGGTTGGCTGGAAGGAGTGGAACGGCGCTCTCGCCACCAGTGACTACGAGGAGTTCGACTCGCATGGAATGGCGGGCGATGTGAGCGAGCGGATTGCTCCCAGTAAGCAGTTGAAAGCTGCCGATATTGCCAAGTATGCGACCAAGGTCTGGCTTGCCGGGGCCGATGGGTGGGACCCGGAGAAGGTGCGCTAGCGGCCACCCCCCTCCCCCCTATGATTTCGTCAAGATCCTGTTTCTATTGGACTTGCGGGGATGATATCCGCCAAGATCTTCCATTCAAATGACTTACGGCTAAGATCTTCTGAACAAATGGTTTATGGGGCGAACCTTGGTCAAAATGGGCTAAATGGCGCATTTCTGCTCCCCGAAATGAGACAAGCCAAAGAGTTATAGCCACAGGTGGCCTGGCAACCTGGAGTGGGCGGGTTCAGCTGTACCCAGGAGCGAAACAAATACCGAGAGATGATTGTTCACCTACGGGGATTCTTCGCTGCGCTCAGAATGACAAATTGTATGGGCTGCTCGACAAGATTCTCGCTGCTCGACGACAAGCTTTCTTCTTGCCGCTCGATGACAAGTCCTGGCTGCTCGATTAAATTCTTACTACTTCCAGTATACAGGAATGACCATAACTCATCTGCTATCTGATTTGAATTGGTAAAGTGCTGGATTGCGAGGAGTTGGCGTGTTTTCCACTGATTTTGGGGGTTGACAGTGATCGGGGCCCGGTATGTGGCGCTGAGCGCTGAGCGCTTCACAAAGACAACGACGGAGATTCTGCGCCTTGCCCAGAATGACGGCTTGGAGGTGGGGTGAGGACGACCGGGAGGAGAGGCGGGTGACGCGAGTGACGAACGGCGGGGTGAGGAACGGCGGCCTGCGGCGCTGGCCGTTGTGGTTCCTCGGGGATCTAAGTAAGAGTCGGTTTTCCTCTTGACATAGAGAACTCTATAATGCAGAGTATGTCTTGAAGGGGAGATCGATGACGAATTCTGAGCCTGACAATGGAAAGTCCCGTGATGAGCTACTACAGCGCATCGAACTGATGGAGACGATGATTGCGGCGGGACGGCGCTCCACGACCCGCTGCGGATGGATCTTCGTTCTGTGGGGAGTGGTGGATATAGCCGGCATTGCCTGGGAATGGTCTCGGCCTTCGTACTGGATCTGGCCGACGGTGCTAACGGCGGGTTTTTTGCTGTTCTTCCTGATCAGAGCGCTGAAGAGGGAGAGCTCGTCTCGCTGCGCGAACATCGAAGGTCGAACCGTCAACGCGATATGGAGCATGATGGGTTTGGCGACGACGCTGTACGTTGCCGCCGGCATTTATCGCCACCTGGCATGGCAGTACTCCTATATTGCCGCGATCTTCATGCTGGTGGGACTTGCTCACGCGATCAGCGCGATGGTCTTGCGCTGGCGTGTCCAGGGCATGGTGGCTGGGCTGTGGTGGGCAGGTGGAATTGCGATGTTCTTCGCACATTCCGACAAAGAGATATTCGTCATCTTTCCGCTGGAGATGTTTTTCGGCATGATTTTGTTCGGCTTGTACGCCATGTGGCTCGATAACCGCAGCGGACTAAAGGGAGAACGCGCATGACAAACTCTGAGATAGACAACGGAAGCACCCGCGACGATCTGGTGCAACGCGTCGCGCTGATGGAAACCATGATTGCGGAGGGGCGAAGCACCACCACGCGTTTCGGCTGGGTCTTTGTGATGTGGGGGCTGGTCTACTTTGCGGCGGTGGGTTGGGTACTATTTCTGCCGTTGGCGATCTGGGCGTGGCCGGTCTGCGTTAGCGCTGCCATTGCGACTTCGATCATCGTCGGGGCGCGCCGGAAACGCATGCATGGTGGAAGCGAGAATGTGCGTTCACGCAGCATTGAGGCGGTGTGGAGGATGATGGGCAGTGCAATCTGCTTATACGTGGTCGGGGCAATTCTTAGCCACCATGCCGGCGATCCAGCATACGTCGCCGCGATTTTGTTCTTCATCGGCCTCGCACACGGGACCAGCGCGTTGATTCTGCGCTGGGGCGTGCAGGGCGTGGTGGCGGCGATCTGGTGGACGGGCGGCATAGCGACGTTTTTCTTCACCTCGGAGCGGGAGTCGTACGGCATCTTCTTAGGGGCGTCGTTCTTCGGCATGATTCTTTTCGGGCTGTACGCGATGATGCTGGAGCGGCGACGTGCGGCGGGCCCATTACAGAGCCAGGTGCAGCGGCATGCCTGAACTTCCTGAACTCGATCCGGTGATACACGGAAAGCTGCGGTTGGCAGTGCTGTCGCTGCTGATCGGTATCGAGGAGGCGGACTTCACCTGGCTGCGCCAGAAGACGGGCTCGACCGACGGCAACCTGGGCGCGCAGATGCTGAAGCTGGAAGAGGCGGGCTATGTGGCTATGGAGAAGCGCTTTGCCGGGCGCAAGCCGCAGACGCTGTATCGCATGACGCCGGTTGGCCGCGAAGCACTGGCGACGTATGTGGCCGCGTTGAAACAGTTGCTGGGCGCGGCTCTTTGAACTGGTAATGCGCAATTTCCTTACATAAAAAGGGCCCCGGACAACCGAACGCCTCAGGCGTCGGACTAAGAGGAGGCAAGACACATGCGAAATCGACGTGGACTTAGACTGATTGCCGGAGCGCTGGCCGGGGCGATTCTTACTGCAGGCTCTGCTCTTGCGCAGGCTTCTGCGCCCAACCCCGCGACTGCCGGCGCCCTAACCTTCGACGTGGCCTCGGTTCGGGTGTCTCCTGCTCCCGACATGCAGAAGATGATGATGGATCTGCAGGCTGGGAAGAAGCCGGAGTCGGTGCATATTGACGGCTCGCGCGCGGTCTTTACTTATATGTCGGTGAAGCAGTTGATTGCGTATGCGTACAAGATGAGGGTGTACGAGGTGACTGGGCCGGACTGGATGGTCACGGACCGCTTCGACATCGTGGCGCGTATGCCTGCGGCGGCGTCGAAGGACGATGCGCCGGCGATGCTGCAGACGCTGCTGAAAGAGCGGTTCGGTTTGGTGGCGCATCGCCAGGTGGTGGACCAGCCGGTGCTGGGGCTGGTGGCTGGAAAGAACGGCGCGAAGCTGCTGCCGGCGGCGGCGAACGCCGAAGTGCTGGACGAAAGCGCGCCGCTGAAGCCCGGGGAGTCGATGGTGGATTCGCCGGACGGGCGGGTGCTGCTGCGCCGGAATGGCGATGGATCGACCACGTACGTGGGGCCGTGGGGGAGTTTTTCGCTGAAGTTTGATGGGCAGAGCCTGTCGATGCATATGCAGTCGGAGTCGATTGATATGCGAGGCTTCGCGAGTATGATGACGCAGCTGGGTGGCGGCGAAGGACGCCAGGTGGTGGATATGACCGGGCTGAAAGGCAAGTATCAGGCTGCCGCCGATTTTTCTTTGATGGATCTGACGTCGAGTCTGCACGATCAGGGGATCGAGATTCCGACTGGACCTCCGGGCAGCGGGCAAGGTGGGGCAACTGATCCTGAGGGCGGGGCGACCGTCTCCGCCACGCTGGAGAAGCTGGGGCTAAAGCTGGAGAAGAGCAGGGCGGACGTGGATCGGCTGGTGGTCGATCACGTGGAGAAGAGCCCTACGGAGAACTGAGCGAACGGACTGCTACCTTTGGGTGTCGGCAGTCCGTTCGTGCGGTTCGAGATGGGCTAGTTCTTCGACATGGCTTCGCGGATTGGTTCTTGTGGGGCGGCGAAGAAGACGTTGGAGATGACCGCGCCAGTAATGGCCCCGAAGATAGGCGCGACCCAGAACAGCCACAGTTGCGAGATCGCCCACCCATGGACGAACAGCGCGGTGCCGGTGGAGCGGGCCGGATTGACCGAGGTGTTGGTGACCGGGATTGAGATCAGGTGAATCAGCGTCAGGGCGAGGCCGATAGCGATGGGTGCGAAGCCCTTGGGCGCGCGCTCGTCAGTGGATCCGAGGATGACCAGCAGGAAGAAAGCGGTGCAGATGACTTCGATGATGAAGCAGGCTGCCAGCGAGTAGCCGCCGGGCGAGTGCGCGGCGTAGCCGTTCGAGGCGAAGCTGCCAGGCACCCAGCCGGGCTTGCCAACGGCGATCTGGAAAAGGGTTCCTCCGGCGAAGATGGCTCCAAGCACCTGGGCAACGACATAGGCGGGGAGTTCCTTGAAGGGGAAGCGCTTGGCGACGACCAAGCCGATGGAGATTGCCGGGTTCAGATGGCATCCCGAGACGTGGCCGATGGCGAAGGCCATGGTGAGTACGGTGAGGCCGAAGGCCAGCGCTACTCCGGCGAAACCGATGCCGAGCGAGGGATAGGCGGCGGCCAGCACGGCTGCGCCGCAGCCTCCGAAGACCAGCCAAAAGGTTCCGAGCATTTCGGCGATACAACGTTTATATAAGGGCATTGGCGTACCTTCTTTCTGAATGACTTGCGTGTGTGGGCCGGGGGGGACGAAAGCGAATGCTACCACGGGATGTGGAACTGGCGCATGAAGATATTTCTTCGGGATGGGCTTCTGTCAGCACTGCCGCATTTTTTGCGGTCTATGGGTTACACCGCCCGGCCATCGTGTTGCTGCTTGCGAACGTCTAACATTGAAGCATGGTCGAGTTTTGCCGCCTTAGGGCAGACATTGAGGCATCTTTTTCTCCACGGACAACTTTCTCGCAGATGGTCCGCTCCGGCTTCGTGCGCACAGCCTGCCTGGTAGCGCTCGGGTCATTCTCCTTGTCGGCTGTGGGAGCCCAGGGGCAGAACGCTCGCTTCGATCTGAGCGGTCCCAAGGTTGAGGTCCGCGTCACCCGTGCCGGAGTCACGCTGCCGATTGCGTCCGTGCCCAATCTACAGCCCGGCGATCGCCTCTGGCTGCATCCCGATCTTCCGCCTACGCAGTCGATCCGTTACCTGATGGTGCTGGCCTTTCTGCGCGGCACCACCAATCCGCCGCCTTATAACTGGTTCTTCCGCATCGAGACATGGGACAGAAAAGTCCGGGCCGAGGGCGTCGAAATAACAGTGCCGAAGGAGGCTGAGCAGGCGGTGCTGTTCCTCGCGCCGGTTACTGGCGGCGACTTTGCCACGCTCCGCTCGGCGGTGCAGGGGCGTCCGGGAGTCTTTGTGCGTGCGTCGCAGGACCTCGCCGCAGCTGGCTTTGAGGAGGCCAGGATCGAGAAGTACATCGCGTCGATGCGGGAATTATCGCCCGAGCAGGAGGCCGATCCCAAGCTGCTGGAGGAACACTCCAACCTGATCGCCGCGACGCTCGCCCTCAAGCCCAACGGCGACTGCATCAAGCTTCCGCCGGACCAGCAATACACCTGCCTCACGCTGTCGGGCGGCCAGTCGCTGCTCGACGATGGCCATGGGCAGTCCATCGTCGACGCGCTTACTGGCAACGCCACCGCGGGCCTGATAGGGACAGCCTCATACACCCAACTCGCCGGAGGTGGAGTGTACTCGGCTTATGTGGGCACCATCGTCGACTTTGTCCACATTATGGGCTCACTGCACACGGCGCAGTATCAGTACATTCCGGCCATCTCCTTTCCGCAGCAGCAGCAGCTCAACCTGCGGCTGAACACGCCGCCGTCGTTCCACAATCCGAAGTCGGTGATCGTGATCGCCCTACCGTCGGTCCAGCAGACCATCCCTCCGCCGCTGCGCGATGCCGATCCGAAGCTGGTGGCGTGCCTGCAGAAGCCCGGCGTGGTGCTGCCGGTTGAGGGTGCGCCGCTGGTCTTTTCGACCAGTTTCGCGCATGACTTGGTACTGCATCTCAACTATCCGGCTGGCGCTAAGCCGGATGCGGCGGAGAAGCAGGATATTCCGTTGACTGCCGACGCTTTTCACGGAGGCTTGGTGGTTGCGACCATCCCGAAGCGCCACGCACTGCCGAATCCGGACGCCAAGGTATCTGTGCCCGCAGCACCAGTCGATGCGAATGGCTCGGCTGCGCGGAAGGGATCGCAGGAGCCGGACGCTGCGTCACCGGTCCCCGCTGGGGCTGAATTGACTGGCACGGTTCAGGGATTCTGGGGCTTCGAGACCTTCACGGGCCCGACTCTGTCGCTACAGGAGACTTTGGGCAAGGACTGGAAACTGGCTGATGGGGATCCGCTGATCGCCGGCAAGGACCAGCACGTCACGATAACGTCTAGCGGGACGGCGTGCATTCAAAGCATCGCGCTCGACCCATCTCCGGGCAAGCAGGAGAAGGAGACGTGGAAGGCGGGCGAGAAGCCCAACTCGATCGAGATGACACTGGACTTGCCCGTGCACGACGTCGGCGAGCAGCATCTGGCAATCCGCCAGTTCGGCGATCCCAAGCCCGCGACCATCAGTCTGGTCTCCTATAACCTGCCGGCGAAGCTTGACGCGTTGTCCTTCCATGCAGGAGACACTACTGCAACCCTTACTGGCACAAGCCTCGACCAAGTGCGGCAGGTGACGTTCGGCGGTCTGACGTTCAAGCCGGCGGGGCAGGGAAGCAGCTTAGAGCCGCAGCCGAACGGTAAGTCGGAGATGCATCTTTCTCTGGATGCGGATGCCAAGCCTGCTACGCTGCTGGCTGGAAACCACCTGACTGCGGAGGTTGCGCTGGGGGATGGCCGCACGCTCAAGCTTCCGCTGACGGTCGAGGCGGCGCGGCCTGCCATCACGGTGATTGCGCGCGCGGATGTGCCGGGCACGGAGCAGAAGACAGCGTACTTTATCAAGTTCACCAGCGAGGCCGATCTCCCGATAGACGATTCGCTTATGTTTTCGCTGAAGTCCGCGCGGCCGTTCCCGCGCGACGGGGTGATTGAGGTTGCCAGTCCGGACGGCTCGCTGCACACCAGGCTCAGCCTGGCCGGCTCGGATGGATCGCTGATCCTGGCCGGCTCCGACACGCTGCTGGCAACGCTGCAGCCGCTGAAGGCCTTCGGGCCGTCCGCGTTCGGCCCCATTCGTCTGCGTGCAGTCGCGCCCGACGGCACGGCCGGCGAATGGCTGCCGCTGGTCACGCTGGTCCGGCTGCCCACGATCACCGGCCTGAGTTGCCCAGTGGCAACGCCCACTGTCCCGGTCGCGCCAACCCCATCGGCCGCGGCCTGCACGCTCACCGGCACGGGTCTGTACTTCATTGATTCCGTCGCGTCCGACGACTCGTTCGCCAGCCCAACGCGCGTCCCCGAAGGATTCGTTGGCTCGTCCCTCCAGATCCCGCTGCCCACCGGCGCGAAGTACTACCTGCGCCTGCGCGACGACCCATCAACGGTCGACACCATCACGCTTCCCGCGGGCCCGCTATAGCCGTCCGGCTACTCGGGAGGATACGGAGCCAGGCCCTTCTGTACTCGACTGTGCGACTTGCCATAGCTGAAATAGATGACCAGGCCAACGACGAGCCAGATTATGAGCCGCCACCATGTCTCAATCGGCAAGCCAAGCATCATTGCGAGCGAGATGAGTATTCCGAGGATCGGCGTCACCGGCGAGAATGGCGCTCGGAACGGCCGGGCTAGATCGGGCCTGCGCGAACGCAGCACCAGTACTCCAGCACACACGATGATGAAGGCGAGCAAGGTGCCGATGCTGGTCATCTCTCCCAGCTTGTCCAGGGGAATGGTGGATGCGAAGACGGCGACTACCAGCCCTACCGTGATCGACGAAACGTACGGCGTGCGGAATTTCTCGTGAACCTTGCTGAACATCTCCGGCAACAGCCCATCCTTCGACATGGAAAAGAACACGCGGCTCTGGCCGAGCAACATGACGACCATGGTGCTGGTCAGTCCTCCGAGTGCGCCAAGTTTTACCAGCAGGCTGCCCCACTTCACTCCGGTTGCGTCGATGCCAACGGCCAGCGAGTCGGGCACGTTGAGGTAGCGGTAGTTGACCAGCGCGGTCAGCACCAGGGCAACGAGGATGTACAGAATTGTGCAGATGACCAGCGATCCGAGAATGCCTATCGGCATATCCCGCTTCGGGTTCTTCGCCTCCTGCGCCGCTGTGGATACAGCATCGAACCCGATGTAGGCGAAGAAGATGACGCCGGCGCCGCGCAGTGCTCCGGACCAGCCGAACTCCCCGAAGACTCCCGTGTTAGGCGGCAGGAACGGATGCCAGTTCACGGCCGGCAGTTCGGGATGATGCAGAAGGGTCATTCCGCCGATGGCGAGGAAGATCATCAGCACGATCAGCTTCACTGCAACGATAAAGCTGTTGAACTGTGCGGATTCCTTGATCCCGATAACGAGAATTGATGTCACCAACAGGATGCCGAGAAAGGCGATGAGGTTGAAGACCCCATGGCGCTGCGGCAGGGTTGCAGGATCGATGTTCAACTGGGCCAGCTTCTTCGAAACGCGGCCCAGAAACTCCCAGTTTCCGTTCCAGAGCACAAAGGTGGATCCGGGCGTTCCCGCCAGCTCGGGCGGAAGACGCAAGCCGAAATCCTGGCCGAGCGAGAGCACATAGCCGCTCCAGCCGGAGCAGACCGTAGCCGCCCCGAAAGCATATTCCAGCACCAGGTCCCATCCGATGATCCAGGCGAAGATTTCGCCGAGCGTGGCGTAGCCGTAGGTGTATGCGGACCCGGCGACCGGAATCATGGCGGCAAACTCGGCGTAGCACAGGCCGGCGAAGACGCATCCAATGGCAGCGAAGATGAAGGAGTAGACGACCCCCGGGCCTGCGTAGCGAGCGGCCGCCGGCCCGGTAAGCACGAAAATGCCAGTCCCGATGATGGCGCCGATTCCGAGCGCAATCAGGCTACCGGCGCCCAGCGTTCGGCGGAGCGTGTGAGCGCCTGTCTCAGCGGCCTCGCCCATGATCGTGTCCAAAGGCTTCGTCACAAATAGATTCGCCATGCAGTCTTTATCTCCCCTGTTGTTAGGTTGCAGTCAGCGGCAAATGCCGCATAGAAAAGCGAGAGTCAACGCGAGGGCGTCTCGGCCCCGATGGAATGCTGTGCCGTGCCTAGTCGCTTCCACACTAGATACACAGGTACCCCGAGCAAAACCAGAATCAGACCAGGCCACGTGTACTGGGGTTTGTAACGCAAGAGTACAACACAAATCCACGCAGCCATCGCAATATAAACCGCGGGAAGCACCGGATATCCAAAAGCGCGGTAGGGGCGCGGCGCATTCGGCTGGGTTTGGCGCAGAACAAAGAGGCCGACAATTGTCAGCAGATAGAAGCCCAACGCCGCGAAGATTACGTAGTCGAGCAGTTGTCCGTAGCTGCCGGAAAGGCAGAGCAGGCACGTCCAAATGCATTGCACCCAAAGTGAATTGACGGGCACGCCGCTGCGGCCCAGCTTGGCGACGCTCTTGAAGAAGAGGCCGTCCTGGCTCATAGCGTAGTA
>Ga0302274_10000647_pt1 | contig 35053 bp, 35 predicted proteins | sample III_Bog_N2_1_FD_198755 | JGI IMG/M metagenome (GOLD analysis project Ga0302274, IMG submission 198755) | Peat permafrost microbial communities from Stordalen Mire near Abisko, Sweden - III_Bog_N2_1 | ecosystem: Environmental > Terrestrial > Soil > Wetlands > Peat | place: Sweden: Abisko...
GTTGCGCAGGACTTCTTTGTTGATGATGTCTTCGATATCTTGCAGCTCTTCTTCCGCCACTCCCGTGAAGTGCGAAAAATCGAAGCGCAGATGATTGGGAGCGACCAGCGATCCCGCCTGCTTGACGTGCTTGCCCAGAACTTCGCGCAGGCCAGCCTGAAGTAGGTGCGTAGCCGTGTGATTCCGCATGGTCGCTTCACGAATGGCGGTATCGACAACGGCATCGACCTTTTGACCGACACGGATCGGCTGCTTGGCGGTGACCTGATGCGCACGCACGCCCTGGACGGGGTAATAGCATCCGGTCACTTCCGCAACGACGGTGTTGTGATCGTCGGAGTAGAACCATCCGCGATCTCCAACCTGGCCGCCTGATTCGGCGTAGAACGGAGTGTGGTCGAGAATCACTTCGCCAGGCTCGCCAGGCTTCAATTCCTGCGCGCCCTGACCGCCCTTGATGATGGCCAACACTTCGCAATTGTCCGATCGCGTCTGGCGATAACCTTCGAAGTCGGATTTCGGAAGCGTCTGATAGGCGGGATTGGCCGTTTGCTTGGCAGCGCCCTTCCACGAGGCGCGAGCACGTTCGCGTTGCTCAGCCATGGCGCGGTCAAATCCGGCTTGATCAAGCTCGACCCCGCGATCCCGACACGCATCTTGAATGAAGTCCAGAGGCATTCCAAAAGTATCGTAGAGTTGGAATGCGTCGTAACCGTCGAGCTTGGGGCTGAGAACCAACTGGTCCAGGAACGCGACAGCGCTCCCTTGGCCAACCACAGAGTCAGCAGCGAGCTGTCGGGTCCGTTCCGGTTGTGTCGGCAGCAAATCTGGCCACAAGGCACGGGCTTGATCGAGTGCCAATTCGTAGTCTTCGGCACCGACAAACCCTGAAACGCTTTGTTCAACGGCCTCGCGCCATGCATCGTCAATCGCCGATTCGAGTCGCCTGAGCCCGACATCCATCGCGTGCGAAAAACGCCATTCCTCCGCCAGGACTGTCTTCGACACCCGGTCCGCTGATTCACTCAGTTCTGGATACGCATCCTGCATCAGATCGCGCACGGCGGAAACCATTTCATTCAGGAAAGGCTTGGTTTGCCCCAGCAACCGTCCATGAGTGATGGCGCGGCGGATGATTTTGCGCAGCACATACCCGCGTCCTTCGTTCGAAGGAGTCACACCATCGGAGATCAGGAATGTCGCTGCGCGGGAGTGGTCGGCAATTACACGCAGGGACGCCGCCGACTTAGATCCTACCGGGCCTTGCTCGGCGTGGACGGGCGAGACGCCCGTCGCCACATGTGCGGGGGCGTTCCCTGTCAGTTCTGCTGCTCGCTTGATCAGCGGTGTAAACAAGTCCGTTTCGTAATTTGAAATCACTCCCTGTAGCACGGCTGCCAACCGCTCGAGCCCCATCCCCGTGTCAATCGACGGTTTCGGCAACCGTTTCGCGCCGCCGGGCTGCCGATCATACTGCATGAAAACCAAATTCCAGATCTCCACGTAACGCCCACAGTCGCAGGGGAACTCGCAGTGGCTGTGGCCCCGATCGGATGCGGCGGAGCCCATATCGTAGTGAATCTCGCTGCACGGACCGCATGGCCCCGTGTCGCCCATCTGCCAGAAGTTGTCCTTGGTTCCGCCTGGGAAGATCCGTTCCTTGGAAACTCCCACTTCAAGCCAACATTTCTCCGCTTCAGCATCGCGCTCCGCGCCGATCTCTAGGTCAAAACCCAGCTCCCATGATGCGGTCGCTCTGTCGCCGACATCAAAAATCGTCACATACAGCTTCTCTTTCTCAATCCCAAACCACTCCGGAGAAGTGATCAGCTCCCACGCATACGCGATGGCATCTTTCTTGAAATAATCGCCAAACGAAAAATTTCCGAGCATCTCGAAAAAGGTGTGATGGCGATTCGTGAAGCCTACGTTTTCGAGGTCGTTGTGCTTGCCTCCGGCGCGGACGCATTTCTGCGAGGTCGTCGCCCGCGTGTAGTCGCGTTTTTCGAGGCCCAGAAAGACATCTTTGAACTGGTTCATCCCCGCGTTGGTAAAGAGCAGTGTGGGATCGTTGGCCGGGACGAGGGACGAGGAGTGCACCTCGCGGTGTCCCTTCTGAACGAAGAAGTCGAGAAACTTGCGGCGAATTTGAGAGCCTGTGAGCATGGATTTGGCAATGTGATTCGAACCGTTGTGATTCGAACAGTAAAGATAAATTCTAAATGATCAGCCGGATTCGGCTCAGGTGAGGAAACAGGTCGGCGCGGGATTCAACCTAAAATTCACGGCCAAATGACTTTGGAGAGCCGTTGAAATTCATCGGCAACGATCTGCCGAACACGGCTAAGAACTATCTGCAGATAGCGAAAAAAGAAACTAAAAGAGGACGAGCGGGACAGCTCGTCCCCCTCCACAATCGAGGAAAACTACTTCATTTCGTCGCCGGTTTTCTCTGCGCCTTTCTTTACCCCATGGCCGACTTTCTTGACGCCCTTGCCCGTATCTTTCGCGGCCGTCTTGGTGGCGTCTCCAGTTTTGTCCGCGGCTTTTTCTGTGGCTTTGCCGGTGTCTTTGGCTGCCGTCTCAGTGGCGTCGCCCGTCTTCACGGCGGCCTTCTTGGTAGCATGACCGGTTGCGACGGCGGCTTTCTTGGTGGCGTGGCCGGTATCGTCGGCCGCGGTCTTCACGTCGGTTCCAGCCTGTCCAAATGAGAGCGCCGTCATAGCCAGCAAGGCCGCCATCATCAACGACAACTTCAATTTCAAACAGAACTTCGCCTTCATAATGCCTCCAAAGAGTTTCAGGGATTCCCCAGTTGCAAGGTTGTATCAGAGTTACCGCAATTTACGCAACCGGACTAAAAAAAAGCAAGGTTATTGCGACGCATCCGCTGTTTCGTTTTCGAGTTCAGTCAGCGTCGCTTCGTCTACATCCCATTTCTTGAGGATGGTGAAAATTGTTTTCGATCCAAATCCCGCGCGCGACAACTGGCGAAAGATACGCGCCGTCTGTTTCTGATCTCTGTCCTTCGGCTTTTGCAGCCGTTTGCGCCGCAGATACTCGCGCGCCAGGCTCTCTTCTTTCACGTCATCATAGACAGACGACACGGCTTTCTCGATGACCTCGCCGTGGACGCCCTTCGCCTTCAGGTCGTTGACGACGCGCATGCGCCCAAATTTTTCGTTATCGCGGCGATATGAAGAAAACGCGGCCGCATACTTCGCATCATTCAAATAACCCTGGTCTTTCAAGCGGACAATGATCAGTTCGACCAGCGTCTTTCCAATCTCGGTGTCAGCCTCGACGCGGTTGCGCAACAGGCGCTTCAGTTCCGCGACCGAACGCATGCGACGCCCTAAGGCGCCGACCGCATAGTCATAAAGCTCGGCTTCGGTAAAAAGTTTTCTGGGACGTCCGAATGCCATGGCTACACGATACCGCGATCTGCGATTGGGAGACAGCGGTCGCGGCCCGAGTCGTGACGACGTTGGCGAAAACCATTCACCGCAGAGGACACGAAAGTTCGCCAAGGTATGTGGCTGGCAATCAATACCAGCCCTGCCTCGCAATTACTCTTTCGGAGGGAGCGCCGTGCTCGGGGATGCGGGAGGCGTCATCGCCGGAGGAACGGTTGTGGCTTGCGGCACCGAAGGCGGCGGGGCCACCAACGAGCCTTTTGCGGAGGCCGGGAGTTTGTCGGCGTTGGCCAGCAGCAACGAAATTTGCCACATCTGCGTTTCGGAAAGCGATTTGCCGAAGCCGGGCATTCCCGTCAAACGAATGCCGTTGAAAACCTTCCAATAAGTTTCACCGGGCTCGTCATCCGTAACGCCCTTGCCTTGAAACAACTGTGGCGGACGCGGATACATTCCAGTCGCAATCGCGGTCTTCGACACCAGCGGCAGGCCGTGGCAAACCGCGCAGTGTTGTTTGTACAAATCCGCTCCGGCTAGATAATTGGCGTCGGTCGGCTGGATCGGGACCGCCTTTGGCATCTCTTTTTTAATCCGCGCATTCAGCGCCTTATGCGCAAAATAGTTTTCGAAGGGCATGTCGGAATCCGTGGTGGCAACGGGCGCGCTCCCGCCGGTGAAATACACATAAGCCCCGAAGGGCACTAGAATAAGACCGAGGATAAGTCCCGCAATAAATTTCACGAAGTGGTCCTGCCTTTCCGAATTTCATACTTTAACACTACAAATCCGCGTCATAGGTACTTTATTCAGAATACAATTCCCTCATACACCTACGGTGCGATCGGCCGGGGGACACTCGGAGACAGAAACTAATGCAAATTGCTAGCGCAGCCAGCGCATTCCCTCGGCATTACTACTCACAAGAGATGTTGTTGGAAGCCCTGCAACAGTATTGGGGCGAGCGCGTGCAAAACCCGCACGTACTGCGCCGTCTCCACAAACATGTGGGCGTTGACGGCCGCTACCTCGCACTCCCCAAAGAGGAATACATGCAGATGAAGACCTGGGGAGACGCCAACCATCACTGGATACGCACCGCTAAAGAGCTGGGCGAAAAAGCCGTGGGTGGGGCGCTGGCGCAGGCGGGCTTGCATGGCAAGAATCTTGGCGCATTCTTTTTTACTTCGGTGACCGGCATCAGCAGCCCGTCAATCGACGCGCTGCTGATCAACCAGATGGGATTGTGCAGAAGCATTCGCCGCCTACCGATCTTCGGATTGGGCTGCGTGGCGGGCGCTGCGGCAATTTCACGCGCCGCCGATTATGTGCGCGCCTATCCCGACCAGGTCGCGGTCGTGCTTTCGGTGGAACTGTGCTCGCTCACGCTGCAGCGCGAAGATGTTTCCATGGCGAATCTGATTTCCGCCGGCCTGTTCGGAGATGGCGCGGCCGCTGTAATCGTGGCGGGCGCCGAGAGTGGATATTCCGGCGTGAAGATTCTCGCCACTCGCTCTGTTTTTTATCCCGACACCGAAGAGATGATGGGATGGGATATCACCGAAAAAGGGTTTCGCATTGTTTTATCTCGCGAGATTCCCAATTTGGTACGCCAGAATTTGGCCAAGGATCTTGACGATTTTCTCGCCGAGCGTGGACTGACTCGCGCCGATATCGGCAGCTGGTGTCTGCACACGGGCGGTCCAAAAATTTTGGAAGCGACCGCCGACGCGCTGGGATTGAAAAATGGCGAACTCGATGTTTCTTGGCAATGCCTGCGCCGAACCGGAAATCTGTCGTCGGCTTCTGTTTTAGTGGTGCTTGAAGAGGTGATGAAGAATCGACGCCCCGAACCGGGCACGATTGGTTTGCTGGCGGCAATGGGTCCCGGATTCTGCTCGGAATTCGTTTTGCTGGAGTGGTAAGGCGGCACCGGCGCAGAAACCTGCATCTCATTTAAATCGGCAGATGGTAACGGAAATTCCTTTCCTCAAGCCTTGGGACGTATTTGTAATTGGCGGCGGACCGGCCGGACTGGCCACCGCCATCGCTGCACGGCGGCACGGACTCAGTGTGGTGGTGGCAGACGGCGCAGTCCCACCCATCGACAAGCCCTGCGGCGAAGGACTGATGCCGGATGGAGTCGAGGCTTTGCACAACCTCGGCATCGCAATTCCAGAGGGTGAATCTTATCCGTTCAACGGCATACGGTTTCTGAGCGGCTCTCGGCGAGCGGAGGCTGAGTTTCCCCGCGGCACCGCTTACGGCATTCGGCGCACAAATCTACATCGTGTGATGACGGAACACGCTGCGGCCTGCGGCGTGCGCTTGTGGTGGCAATCGGCAGTGACTGGACTTCATCCCGAAGGCGCGCTGGTTGCCGGGGAACTGGTACGCGCACGCTGGGTAGTAGGCGCCGATGGAACCGCGTCTCGCGTGCGGTCTTGGGCGAATCTCGATGCTGGCAGACCCCCGGGATATCGAGACAAGAATATTCGCTTTGCCTTCCGCCGCCACTATCGCATTGCGCCCTGGAGCCGGTTCATGGAACTGCATTGGGGCCATGACAGCCAGGTCTACGTCACCCCTGTAAGCGGAAACGAAGTTTGTGTGGCTCTCATCTCGTCAAGTCAAAAACTGCGGCTGGAGGATTCTCTCAGGGATTTTCCGGAACTCAGCCAGCGCCTCGAAAACGCGGAACACGCTTCCAGTGAACGGGGCGCAATCACTATTACTCACAGAATGCGGCGCGTGTATCGCGGCCGTACCGTCCTCGTAGGGGACGCTTCTGGTGGAGTCGACGCCATCACGGGTGAAGGCCTTTGCCAAAGTTTCCGTCAAGCCGCGGTGCTTGGGCAGTGTCTGGCAACGGGCGATCTCGCGCACTATCAAGAAGTGCATCGCACGCTCACGCGCCGTCCCGCTCTGATGGCTCACCTGATGCTCTTCCTGGCGAAGCACGGGCGTGTGCGCGACCGCACCATGCAGGTTTTCGAATCCAATAGCCGTTCTTTTGCAGGGATGCTGGCGATGCACGTTGGCGCAGGCTCCTTGCGCGACTATGTTTCGAACGGAGTCGCCTTGGGCTGGGATCTGCTCACGGTCTAGCAGTCCTGGTAATGGTTACCGCTTTCCGATTACTTTCCGCAGCTGTATTGGCTTTCGCGTTTTGGGTTGGCCTGATTCGGCGTCGGACATCTGCAACTTTTTGCACTTCCTCCTTTCGGCCACTCTGCAAGTGACTGGTTCTGCTGGCACAGCAAGATTCCACGATTGGTCTCCTCGTTGCAATTGATGGAACGTCCGCTCCGTGCTGTTTTGCACGAACTCCTCGTGCTCCTTGCTTGCCGCCGTCAGCGCAAATCTGATGGCGGCTTCTTTTTTGCAAGTTCCGCTCTTCGAAAAAACCTGTAACTTTCCTTGGATCGGCACATCTCATGGCAGGCCCTTGGAAACTGGGCGAAAAATCAGGACAATTTAAAAGGAGATGTCTCCCATGAAATCCACGTTTGTAAAACTGATGTGTGCCGCCGCGTTGTTTGGAGCGATGGCTTTCGCCCAATCGGGCGACGCCATGAAGCAAGACAACATGAAGAACGATCAAATGCAGAATGACAAGTCGAAAAACGACGACGCCATGAAGGGCGACAGCATGAAGAAGGACGATATGGCGAAAGACTCGTCCAAGAAGTCGAAGAAATCCAAGAAGGCGGCGAAAAAGACCGACGACTCAATGAAGAAAGATCAAGCGAACGACAGCATGAAGCACTAGAAACGCCGCAAGTCGATCGCCAGAAGTCCTCCCTGGAAAAGTTGCATCGGTCGATCGAACTCGCAAAGGTCTTCGCAGCGGGCGCTTCGGCGCCCGTTTGCATAACTACGAGGAGAGAGCGATCAGGGGTATTCGGCCAGCGAAGAAATGAGTTATCCTTTCCCGTCGGGCAACTCCGGTTGTATGCCCGGCCATCGCACTCGACATCAAGACTTCCTTCCAGGAGGAGCCGATGATCGCCAGCGTCCTCGTCGCGTATTTGCTGCTGGCTGTTCCGCAACAGGCGCTACAACAACAGCCGACTCCCGCAGCGCCTGCCTGGAGCCCCGAACAACTCGAAGGGATTCGTGAAAAAGAAAAGCAGATCGTGAAAGAACGCGAGCCCGCGCGCCAAGAGGCGATTCGCATCAACGACCTGGCGGGCAATATCCACTCGGAGGCGGACGCCCGCGCCTATGTGGACGCGGTAGCGGAAGTCTTAACCGGCCATCAACACTTTTCCTGGACCACCCGCAGCATCCGTCACCACGTGGCCAGCGCGGAATATGCGGCGGTCTCCGATCCTTCGCGCCTGATTCCCGAGCAACGCATCGTCGATGTCTGGAATGAATATGTTCGCGAAATCGATGCGCCCGCCGAAGCTCTGGTCACGGTCGCCGAACTTCACAATATGCGCGATTCCACGTATGCCGGAGCGAGCAGCTTCCTGTGGAAACGTGAAATAAATCAGTCCATCTGGACGATGCCTAACATTTACGCGCTCAATGCGGACGGCAGAGTCGCCAATGGCTGCCGCGCTCTGGAAGCGCTGAAAATCATTCACGACCTGCACGACCAGTTCCAAAACCTGCGCTTCGCGCGGGCGCGAGTGGCGAAAGGGCTTCTCGCCTCGGATGTGGTGAAACGGGGGGAACTCAATCCCGACCAAAAGACCAAACTGACTTTTAGTTCTTCAGCGCAACTGCGAGGTGTACCGATGAACAATCCGATCCCGGGAGCGATGCTTCGTTATCAACGGGAGCACGGAGAACTCGCCTACCAGCAGTTGCTGCGAAGGCTTTACGCAGAGCTTTTTCCCGAAGAATGATTCGCTATTCCTGATATTCCGGCTCGCGCTTCCATCCTGAAAGCATGGAGTAGAAATTCGACCAGCCATGCAACGCGACCATAATCAGGTGTCCGGGAATAAACGCCAGGAACCCACACATCGCGGCGAAGTGCCAGATACGCGTCAGATGAAATCCGCCAAACAGAAAGGCCAGCCAGGAAAACTGAGCAGGCTTGTAGAGAACGATGCCCGTCAATAGCGACAGCGCTCCGAATGCAATGGCTGAGGTATAGGCCAGCTTCTGCAATGGATTGTATTGCCCGGTCTGCTGCGGCTTCGGTCCAAACAAAAAGTAGTGGCGCGCCATCGGCCACACTCCCGGAATATCGCGCGGGGTGAATAATAGCGTGCGAAAGTGTCCGCTTGCGATCTGATACAGCACATAAAATATTCCGCTGGCCGCGAAGAACCACATGAACGTGAAGTGCCATTGCAAGGCTCCGCCCAGCCATCCGCCCAACGTCAGTGACTTCGGCACATCGAGCAGAACTTTTTCTGGAATCTTCGGACCAAAACTCGGGAACGCCCGGAATATACGCAGCCCGCTCGTCACCATCACAAAGAGACTGATTGCATTGACCCAGTGCGTAAGCCGAATCGCCAGCGGATGCTCATACGCAGCCCGAACCAACTCCGGCTCATCTGCTTTTTCTTTTGCTTCCGGCTTTTTCGCCTTCGGTGCGGCGGCCGTAGCTTCTGACGGCGCTTGCCCGCTTCGCGGCACAGCCTCGGCATCCACCAATTCCATCTTCGGAATTACGGCTTCGATCACACACGCATCGTTGTCTTGGTCTTTGTCGTTTTGGTCTTTGTCGTCTTGGTCTTTGTCTTGAAGTGCAGGCTCGACGGCCGGCACGGCGTTCGGCGTCGGCTTCTTCTCTTCTTGTTTTTCTTTGCGACTCTCTTCGTTCGCCATCACAGCCCCCCGAACCAGCTGTAGCCCTGGTCCTCCCAGTAACCGGTCTTGCCCGGCTTCAACACATTGGTGATGCGGACCGTGTCCAAATACTTCGCTTGCTTGTAACCCAGTTTCGTCGGCATTTGCAGCCGGAGCGGCGCCCCATGCTTGCGATCGAGCGGCTGCCCATACATCTCATAGCACATCAGCGACTGCGGATGCAGCGCCGACTCCATATCAATCGACTCGTAGTAATCGTCCACGCACTCGACCTCAAGAAAACGCGCGCTGGTATTCGCTCCCACAAGTTTCAAGAAGTCCGAGATACGCGACCCACCGAACGAGCCGACCACGTCCCAACCCTCGACGCATACGTGCCGCGTGTTCTGGCTGATCTTCGGCAGGGCCTGAATCTGCGCCAGCATGTACTCTCCAGGATGCTGCACATCGCCCTCGACCGTCAGCGTCCATTTTTCCAGATCAACCTCGGGATCGAGCACGTCGTACCCGTTGTAAGGAAATTTCTCAAAGGGCACGACCTGCGAATCCGCATACGTCTGCGCCAGATGCTGCCTGCGAAACGTCTCTCCGGCAGCCCAATCGCTAAAACGAACTCCTGCCGCGACTAGTCGATCGCTTACCTTCGGGAAAGCAAAAACTCCCAGCGCTGCCACAGGAACCAGCTTGAGCAACTGGCGGCGACTCATCCGTTTGAGTTCTTTGTCTTCGAGCCGAGTAATCATGTTTGTCCTTCGCCGTTTTTCGCTGGAGAGCCGACCTTAGCACAAAATGGGATGCCGAAGCCGTCGTTAAGTTACAGAGTCGTCGCTTGTGATGAGTCGTTCTGAATTCGCAAATCGTCGCCGGGTCCCATTGCCAAGCTCGCGCTCCGAGGCCTAGCGGCGTGTCATCTCAGACACGCCAGAGTTCCCGAAGACACGCAATCGGGCCGTGCGTGTAATTAACTCCATTCGATTCAATTGGCTAGCTCTGGCTCTCCGTTTGCCTTCCTAGTAGCGAGGTCACGGAGGCAATCGTGGAAACGATGCTGCAAGGCTTGGTAATCCTCGGCGGTCTAACCTTTTCGCTAGCCGCTTCACTGCTAATCGAAGAACTGATTTTCGGACAAATCGTCCGCGTGGCATTCGCTCGCCGCTCGGAAGTTCCCAAACCGCTTTCTTCATCCGCCCGCAAGAACTGAAGGAGGATCACCATGTTGATACTGAAATACTTGCTTTTGAGCGCAGGAATCGCAATGTTCGTGATCGCTGCCGGAATTCTCAGCTATGACATTTACCTGCTTATCGTCTGGCGTCACGGGCAATTGAGTCCAGTGGCGGGAGTTCCCCGTCGAGAACTGGCTCTGCGCTGGCGAACCTCGGTTGCGTTCGTCCTGTTGGCCTGGGCACCGCTGCTGATCGCGGCCGGAATCGTGATCATCCCCAGCAGGTTGACCAGTGCGCGCACGAGTCAATTTCTCCGCGAGACCAGGCTCAGTTCTCAACCATCGGCATCGGTCACGGTCTCTGAACACCAAGGACCGAGGGCCGGGAACTGACAACTTTCTTATGATCAGACCGCCAGCCAGCACGCGCTATAATCAGCCCACTCCACAAATGCGAGCGCGAATGTCCAGCGGTCTGCGGCTTGGTTGGCTGACTTCGTGCCTATTGGCAATACTTCTGCCATCGCTTTTATTCGCTTCCAGCCTCGCCGACGCCGGCCGCTCGCTCGCAGGCAAGATAGCCAACACATCCGGCCCCGGCGCATTCACGATCGAGATTGTGAACCGATCCTCGCTCGACGACAAGTCTGTGCGCGAAGTCCGCAGCGCCCTCGAAGCGGAGTTGCGCGTGAACGGCGTTCACAACGGCAAGACTGAACAGTCGCTGGGCGCCATCGACGTGACACTGTCGGAGAGCCTGCGAGACTATGTTTGGACGGCCGAAATCGCGATCGGATCCGGCCCCAGAAAAGTCGTTCTTGTCTCGTTGCCACGTTCGTCGACGGGCGCGCATTTTACCGCCGCGCTGCCGGTCGTCCTGAAAACCAGCCTCATCTTCGCCCAGGCCCAGCCGGTTCTCGACATCGCGACCGTCGATATGCCCGGAGGCTCTCGCCTGCTCGTGCTGAATAACAGCGCTCTCGAAATCTACCGCCAGCAAAGTGCAAATCCCTCAGGACGTTGGGAGCTCGAAGCTTCGCTCCCCATTACTCACTCCCGCACTTTTCCTCGCGACCTGCGCGGACGCCTCGTGTTCCGCCGCGATCACCTCTTCGACATCTATCTTCCTGGGACATTTTGTCGATCATCCTCATGGTCGTCAAACGCGGCCACGCCTCTGACGATGGCATGCAACGATAGCGATGACCCGTGGCCATTGACGCCCGTGGACAACACCGTCCACGCCTTCTTTGCGGCCTCGCGCAACTTCTTCACAGGAGCGCTGTCGCCCGCAATTGGAAGTATCTCCAATGTGCCTTCGTTCTATTCCGTCGCCGCGTTGCCCCGTTCGGGGTACACACTCTGGGCCTTCGCTGCCGTCGATGGATCGCTTGACTTCGTCGACGGCATCACCGACCAGACAATTCGTGGAGCAAACTGGGGCAGCGACTTAGCAGCCGTTGGCTCGTCGTGCGGCACGGGGACGCAATTACTCGCCACCGAGAGCGGAGACACCGAGCGCGATGGCGTGCGCGCCTTCGAGGTTCCCGATCGCGACCCCGTAGCCGTAAGTTCCGCGGTGGAGTTCGACGGTCGAATCGTGGCCCTATGGCCCGAGCCCACCACGAGTGGCGCCGTAGCAATCGTAAAAAGGAAAGACACAGGATGGTATGAGTCGTACCGCATCCAAGTTTCGTGCAATTGACGGCCATTTGGAAACGAGCACCCGTGTGGGGACGGGCATTCCTGCCCGTCCAAGCCGGGCGAAGCTCGGCCCCTGCGTGCGCCAAAAATACTCCCTGCACCCACCGACGCCGTCGCAACAATCATGGCTCGTCCTAGCCATCCTGTGCGCCATCTTCGCCACCACCACCTCCGCTGCCACCCGCCCCCACTATGGAGGAACTCTCCGCGTCCTCATGCAATCGTCTCCTCAGAGTCTCGACTTTCCTGCAAATCCGACGTCGGTCGAATACTGGGACGCGGCCCGCACTCTTTCTCTGATCGGCGACACGCTGGTGAAACTCGATGCTCAAGACAAGCCGCAGCCGGCCCTCGCCGTGGCGTGGCAAAGCGATCTCTCTGGACGCATCTGTCTGCTCACCCTTCGCCGAGGCGTGAAATTTCAAGATGGCACGGTGGCGAGTGCCGCTGGAGTCGCGCAAATTCTCGCCGCCCTTCACCCCAACTGGCAAGTGAGGGCCTACACTGATTCCGTATCCATCGAAAGCGAGATGACCGAACCTGCGCTTCTCGCCGAACTCGCTCTGCCGCGGAATGTCTTGCTCAAACACAACGCGGATCACCTCCCCATCGGCACCGGACCATTTGTCGTCGCCCAGTGGCAGCCTGGAAAATCTTTGACACTGGCCGCCTTCGAAGAAAGCTGGGCGGGCCGTCCGTTCGTCGATTCCGTCCAAATCGAATTCGGTCGATCGTTGCGCGACCAAGCCATCGCATTCGAACTCGACAAGGCCGACCTGATCGAGTCTGCTCCGCAAAACTCAGCGCAGCGCCACGGCACCTCATTGTCATCATTGTCATTGCCGGTGGAGTTACTGGCACTCGTTTTCTCCCCAGCCTCAAAAGCGCAAGACGTCCACCTTCGCGAAGCGCTGGCTCTCGCTATCGATCGTAAGCCGATCCAATCCGTCCTATTGAAAGGCGCCGGAGAACCCACTGCCAGCATTCTGCCCAATTGGATGACTGGGTACAGTGCTGTCTTTTCCACGCAGCCCGATCCGCAGCGTGCCAGCACTCTATTGGCCGGAACCCGCCAGCCCGCGCTCAATTTGAGCTACGATGCGAGCGACCCGCAGGCCCAACTCATCGCCGAGCGCATCGCGCTCAACGCGCGCGAAGCAGGCATCACTGTGCAAGTCTCTCTTTCGGGATCCGATGACATTCGGCTGGTGCGCGCCGTTCTACCCAGTCCCGATCCCTTGACCTCGCTCAGTGAAGTCGAGCGGCAGTTGGGATTCCCACAGCCCGCGCCGGCCAGCCACGCCGCTTCTCTCGATGATCTCTATCACGCCGAGCGTTCTCTACTCGATGGATACGCCATCATTCCGCTCTTCCATTTGCCCGTGGCGAGCGCAGTCGGGCCGCGTGTCCATGATTGGCAGCCGGACCGACTGGGTCAGTGGGTCGGAATAGGATCGTCATTAGCGGATATCTGGCTCTCCGATCGCCCGCGCGAGATTTCGCAAGATGCTTTGCGTGAAATGCTGGGCCAGAGCGCGCCGTCGAACAACTATCGGCAGGCGGCCTCGCGATGAGCTTCCGCAAGAAACTCCTTCTCCTCTTTGCCGCAACCGTGTTGCTCTGCGTCGCCGTCATTTCGGCTTCTGTCTACAGCACGATCCGAACCTCGTTTGAGCAGGCAGATCAGGATCGCGCGAACGCCGTATCTGCGCAGTTTCGTTCGGAGTTCCAACGTCGCGGCTCGGAGGTCACACGCAAAGTCGAGTCCGTCGCGGCAAGCGACGCTGTGCAACGTATCGCGCTCGACCTCAACCGTGGCGCTACCGATGCCGGAGAATACGTTGGCGAAGCCCGTAGACTTGCCGGCCAGCAACAACTCGACTTTCTCGAACTCGTCGATAGTCACGGAACGATCCTCTCGTCATCGCAGTGGCAGGCAAAATTCGGATATCCGGAAGCCGCCATACCGCTCGGCGGTTCGTCGGAAATCACGGCTCCCAACGCAACCGTTCCGGCGGGAGCATTCCTGAAACGCGAAGAATTGCCAGATGGCGCGAGTCTGGGCCTCTTCGCCGTGCGCGTGGCACCCATCGCCGAGCAGCCTTTGTATGTAATCGGCGGCGAGCGTCTCGATCAGGGTTTCCTTTCCACGCTCGATATTCCTACTGGAACGCGCGTGCTGCTCTATCAGAATTTAGACGCGAATTGGAATCCGAAGTCATTGCTCGACCTGAACGGCCCGGCCGCGGGCGTCGACAAACTCGCTTCTCTCGTTGCACGCGTCCGCAGCACCCTGCAAGAGACGCAAGGAGTGGTCCACTGGACCGCCGACCCAGCCGACGCTGAAGTCTTTCACGCCATCCCTTTAATCGGCCCAGTCTTACGGGGGACCGACCAGAATGGCGTCACTGGAGAAAGCCTGCACCACACCGATCAGCAACTGATGGGCGTTTTGCTTGTTGGCAGTTCGCGCCGGCCACTCATCGAATTGCAAAGGCGCGTCATCTCGACTGCGATGTTGGTTGGCGGCATCGGAATTCTCATCGCCATCCTGGCCAGCCTGTGGTTTGCCGCGCGCGTCACTCGTCCCGTCGTTTCGCTGGCCGAAGCGGCGCGCCGTGTTGCCGCCGGAGATCTCGGAACCAAAGTCGAAGTGGAATCGAGCGACGAACTGGGCGAACTCGCCGCCTCTTTCAACCGCATGACCGAAGATTTGCTACAACAAAAAGATCGCGCCGTTCAGGCCGAACGAGTCGCGGCATGGCGCGAATTGGCACGCCGTCTGGCCCACGAACTTAAGAATCCTCTCTTTCCATTGCAGGTTACGGTGGAAAATCTGATGCGCGCCCGCCAAAAGTCGCCCGAACTCTTCGAAGAAGTTTTTCAAGAGAGCACCACGACTCTGCTGGCGGAAATCAACAATCTGAAAACCATCATTGGCCGGTTCAGCGAATTTTCCAAAATGCCTCAGCCGCAGCCTCAGCCTACGCAACTGAACGAAATCGTGGACTCAGTACTACGTGTTTTTCATGCCCAATTGCAGGAGAAAACTCAGATTGCCGTGCATACAGAATTGGACGCCGCATTGCCCGAAATTTCCGCCGATCCCGACCTCTTGCATCGCGCGCTGCAAAACCTCGTGCTCAACGCCATCGACGCCATGCCCGAAGGTGGAGAGTTGTCGATCCGCACCCAAACTTCCGGTGATGGAGTTTCACTCTCCGTTTCCGACACGGGCCCGGGCCTGACGCAAGAAGAATGCGGCCGCCTCTTCACTCCCTATTACACGACCAAGCAACACGGCACCGGCCTTGGACTTGCCATAGTGCAGTCGGTCGTCAGCGATCATGGCGGCAAAATTTCCGTAGAGAGCGCGAAGGAAAAAGGAACCACATTCCGCATCGAACTGCCCCGTGATTTCTCCGTGTACCCGGCGTCTCTGCGGTAAATTTGTTTTGCATATCAGCTGAGGTGAACCGTGCCGCAAAAAGCGCACCTGCTCATCGTGGACGACGAGGCCAACACACTTGCCTCCCTGTCACGCGCATTTCGTCTCGAAGGTCACGAAGCCGCCGTCTGTGACAACGCGAACAAGGCTCTGGAACTGGCGAAATCGCAATCCTTCGACCTCATACTCTCCGACGTCGTCATGCCCGGAAAAGACGGCCTCACGCTTCTCGAAGAACTGAAAGCCCAAGGCGTACTCACGCCCGTCGTCATGATGTCAGGTCAGGCGCACATCGAGATGGCCGTGAAAGCCACGCGTCTGGGCGCGCTCGACTTCCTCGAAAAACCAATCTCCACCGAAAAACTCCTACTCACCGTCGAAAACGCTCTCAAACTCGGACGCCTCGAGCGAGAGAATCGCGATCTCAGCCACCGGCTCGGCAAGCACGAAATTGTATGGCAGGGCGAAACTATGCGCCGCGTCATGGCGCAAGTCGAACGCGTTGCCGCCAGCGAAACTCGCGTCTGCATCCAAGGCGAGACCGGCACAGGCAAGGAACTCGTCGCCCGCACGCTGCATGAGCGCAGCGCTCGCGCCGCGGGTCCTTTCGTCACTCTGAATTGCGCCGCCGTCCCCGCCGAACTGATCGAGTCCGAATTATTCGGTCACGAAAAAGGATCGTTCACGGGTGCCGCGGGACGCCATCTCGGCAAGTTTGAGCAGGCGCAGCACGGCACAATTTTTCTCGACGAAATTGGCGACATGCCGCTCGCCATGCAAGCCAAGCTCCTCCGCGTCCTCGAAGAAGGAGAAGTCGAACGCATCGGCGGCGAGCGCGCCATCACCGTCGATGTTCGCGTCGTAGTCGCCACCCATCGCGATCTCGAAGCCCAGGTGCGCGACGGTAAATTCCGTCAGGATCTCTTTCATCGAGTTTTCGTCTTCCCCCTGCGCCTGCCTCCCTTGCGCGAACGCCGCGAAGATATCCCCGCGCTCGTCGAACATTTCGCTCTGCAAGTCAGCGCCATCAACGGATGGAAGCCGATCCACTTCACCTCAGACGCCATGACAGCCCTGCAAGACTACCCCTGGCCCGGCAACGTTCGCGAACTCCGAAATGCCGTCGAGCGCCTTATGCTGCTCGCGACCTCCAACGAAGTGACCGCGGAAACCGTGGCCTTGGGGCTGCCCGTTTCCAGCGCTGCGCCCGAATTAGGATTATCCGGAACCGGCCCGTTAGCGGATCGCGTACGCGCTTTCGAGAAACAAACCATTCTCGCCGAACTGAAACGCAATCATCATCAAATCTCAAACACCGCCCGCGCCCTGGGACTCGAGCGCTCTCATCTTTATAAGAAAGCTGAGCAGGTGGGCATTGATCTGAAAGCGGCGAAGAGCGAAGGCGAACGCTAAGGAGGAAGGCATGAAGTACGTTCTGACGATAGTTCTATTGATCATCCCCGCATTCGGAGAGCAGCCGAAATGTAAGGGGAACCCACAGGTCGTTGCTGCCTGTTACACAGTCCATGGCAGGGCGACATTTGGGCCGGGGACTCCAGCGCTTCGCATTTGGCCGGTTGGCACGAAACGTATGCTTGGCGTGACCGCAGGCCCCATAGCGGACGACGCCGACGACCCGATCGCTCCGGAAAATTTCGCGATTCCTAATAATGCCGTCGCTATTTACGGCGATTTCGAAGTTTGTCCTTTCACCCCCGAGCGAAAAGGCTTCATGCGAAGGGTCTGCGTAGAATCGGCTTCTCGCATATTTGTCGAATACTGATGCCCTCGAAGAAACTTCTGCGGGAGCTTGCTCTTCCGTTTGCATTTCTACCCTCCCTCAGACGACAATCGCTTCGTGCCCAGTACTAGCTTTTACCAAGACCCGCAAACCGTGAGCCCCTTCCGACCGGGCGCGCTCGTCATCGTTACCTTGTCGAACCCGCGCGAGAAATTTTGGGGTGCCATTCTCAATCTCGCTGCTGAAGGTCTCAGCCTGCGCGGAGTCGACGTTGCCTCGTTCGACGATCTCGCCTCCCAGGTCAAGAGTGGAGAAGCCTTCACCTCTGGCGTCGTTTTCTTTCCCATGCACCGTATCGAGCGCATGGAACTCGATCTCCCCGAGGGCAACCTGCTCTCGCTCGCCCAGCGCTTCGCGGAGAAGACCGGGAAAGATCCTGCCCCGCTGCTAGTGAGCGAATATCTTGGGACGGCCGCTGCGAAGTTCGGAGCAGAAGAAGAACGGTGAACCTCCGGCAGATCCTGACTGCGCCCAACCAGCTCACGCTGCTGCGGATGATCTTTCTGCCCTTCATCGTCATCAACCTGGTCAAGCATGATTTCAAATGGGCACTCGTGCTTTTCGTACTTGCCGGAATCAGCGACGGGCTTGACGGCCTCCTCGCCCGCACCCTTCATCAGCAAACGTTGCTCGGCCAGTATCTTGACCCCATCGCCGACAAGCTTCTGATGAGCACGATGTTTCTCGTGCTCTCCATCGAACAGCGCGCCCTCGTGCCCTGGAAATACACGATCATCGTCTTCAGCCGCGATATATCGATCCTGTTGATCAGCGGCGTGCTCTTCATGATCGCTGGACTGCGCGATTTCCGGCCCAGTATCTTTGGCAAAGCCAACACGTTCGCCCAGATTTCAGCTGTTTTCTTTGTGCTCCTGTTCCTAGTCGATCCCATCGTTCTGGTTCAGATCGCGACTAAAGTCTTCCTCCGCGCCACTTTCTTCTTCACCATTGTCTCTGCCGTGCACTATGCGTTCCTGGTGCAGCTCCGCTTGCGCGAACCGGCCGCAGCCGCCGCGATCAAGCCCTAGCGAGCGGCCAACGAGAACGCGATTCGGATTAAGTTTTTAGGAAGGGCGCGGTTTTCGAGGATGTGGAAAAAGTGTTTTCCGAGCGCGGCATTTCCCCAGCGGCTGGAAGCTGCGATTGATTCCGCGGTACTTACGGCACGAGTGGGAACTCATGCCCTTCGGCACCCAGCGCGGATCGGAGTTTTTTCGCAAACTGAGTAGGCGTGCAGAAAAGCGGTTCAGGGCAGGACGAGGATTTCCATACAGCGCTCGGCTTTTGGGGAGTTCTACAGGGTTCTGAATCGATCTTTCACTTCGCGAACGAAATCGACAAACTTTGGATGCGTAATAATCTCAGGGTGCCAGCAAAGATCGCGTTCGATCAAGTCGTAAGTCTCGACAATATGCGAACCGGGTACCGGATTCCCTTGCGCGTCATGATCGCGCCCCATAAGCCATAGGTGATCCGCGACCGACGCAGCCGCTGTAACGTCGTGCGTCACGACGATGATCGTGTTCAGCTCGTCCATGTTCGCAACCTTCTGGATGAGCGCGCAGGTGCGCTCGAGCATCAGCAGATCGAGGCCGCTAAAAGGTTCGTCCATCAACAAAAAATGATCGGAGCAGAGAATCTGCTGAATGATCGCACAGCGCTGCCGCTGGCCGCCCGATAACTGGACCGGATACAGCCGAGCCTTATCGATCAACTCAAACTCGTTCAGGTACTGCATGACCTTCTCGCGCGCCACCTTGTCATCTTTCTCTTTTTGATTCGCCGCCAGCAGGAGGTTCGAGAGCACGGTGCGATGCTCAAACAGCGGATAATCCTGCGCGACCACGCCCACTTCTCCGGCCTGAACCGGGCGATCGGTACCGTTGATCGACACCCGTCCGGAGGTGGGGCGATTGAGCCCCGCGATGATGCGAAACAATTGCGTCTTCCCAATTCCGCTCGGCCCCAGGAATCCCACGACCTGCCCCTGTGTGCAGTCGGCGCGAATGATGTCACGGATCTCGGCACTAACGTGTTTGAGAATGGGACGCCCATCATACTCGAGCGAGACATCCTCGATCTTCAGTAGCGTTTTACCGTAGGTGCAGGAAACCATAATTTAGTCTTAATAGCTCGGTGGTAAGTCGAATCCCTGTCGAAGTGACATTTTCTACTTTCGTTCCAATGTCAAATCCGCATAGGGACAGAAAATTTCGCGCAACAATCCAATCGCATAGTCTTGCCCCAAGCCCAGCAGCAGAATCGTCAATTGAATGGCAAATACGGCGCTGAGATGGAAATGCTTATTCTGATTGAGCAGCATCGCGCCGACTCCGCCCTCGGAGCGCGAAATTCCTTCGACCATGGTCAGCATCATCCATCCCATGGCGGCATTCTGGCGTAAGACTTCGAACGCCTTATCCGCTTGCCCGAGCACGATCACTTCGTAAACGACGCGCCATTCGCCCATCCGGAGCGTCCGGGCGAGATCAAACTTTTCTTTCGGAACACTGGCGACCACTTCGGCCATGCCGGTAACAAAAAATACTGAGACGGAAAAAACGAGTAAGAATAATTTCAGCTCATGACCCGACGTGGCCATCAAGGTAAAAAAGAACGTGAGCCCGACCATCGACAGAAAGCGCAACTTACTAAGAAAGGCGACAATCGGACGGAAGAATGGAATCACCGTCAGATAGGCCATGAGCAACGACAGAATGGTTGAAATCGCGATCGCTTCGAGATTCAACAGGAAGCTGGTGATCAGCTCGCTGCCCAGCCCCTCAAACCACAAATCGCTGAGCGCCTGCAGAACCTCTTTGGGCTTGGGAAGGAAAACGGAAGGCGAGAAAATCCAGATGCACAGCAACATCACCAACTGAAATCCGACCATCCACCGGACCGTCTTCCTCGAGATAACGCGGTTCGGAGCTAGAACTTCAATCGCTTCATGCATGGTGTTTCCGTTGGTCGGTTGTTTACTGGTCGTCAGTCGTCTCTAGCGTGTCGTCGTTTTCGTCGATCGCAGCGCCTGAATTTAGAATCAGGCTAACTTCCCATCAGTGTGATTTCCACGCGCCGGTTGGCGGCCTTACCAGCGGCTGTATCGTTTGTCGCTACCGGATTCTGCGACCCGTGCCCGGCAATGCGGAAACGGTTGTCTGGAAAATTCCGTGGAGCGTGCTTCTGCAGCCAATCTTTCACCGCCCCGGCACGCGCATCCGAAAGAGCTTGATTCGCCGGCTCGCTGCCGGTGTTGTCGGTGAAGCCGTCCACTTGGATAAACAGTCCCGTGATGGCCAGCGAGTCTTTCAACTCCTGCATCGTCCGCACACCTTCGCTCGTAAACGTCGCCTTGCCGGTATCGAAGTTAATCGAATAGGAACGCTTGGAAACTACAGGCCCCGTTTCATTCGCGGCATATTGCGGCGCTTCGGCTTCCGCGCCTCCAGTGCCCATGCGTGCCTGCGCGCCCGTAATGAAAGACTTGTCTTCAATGTCTTTCACATCCGGAATCGGCGTATCTTTAAACAGCGCCGGATATTGCTGGGTGGCAATATTCGCAAACACCGTGTAAGTTGAGCGGAAGTTATCGTTTGTCCCTGGCTCCAAACCAAAAAGGATCAGATTGTCGGCCAGATTGTTGACCGTCGAACCGCCCAGATCAACTTTCAATCCCTGGGCGTCAGTCTCAGTCACGCCTTTGTAGTACTTGTACCAATAGGCCTCGTCCTGATCGTTGTAGACTTTCGCGCTGATTGCGGACGCCTTGTGCAGCGCCTGATCAAAGGCCTTCACCTGATCGCCACCTTCGAACGTAGCTGCAAGCATGCCTTCAACTTCTTCGCGATTGTGTTCGAAAAAATTCTTGGGACCGACAATCACATCCGGCATCTGCGACCGGTACTGTTTCGAACTGACAATCTTGACCAATCCACCTTTGCCCTTGGCGACGGTCACATCGCCCGGCGTCCAGGTCACGACCGCGTTGACGCAAACGTGCTTCGTCTCCCCCGTAAGATGGCCGTCTTTCACAACCTTGCGATCGTCGCACTTACCGGCCACGTAATCGGCGGCAGCCACGTTGTAGTCGGAGGCGTTAATCCAGTTCACTGCATCGGGATCGTAGGTCTTTTCATCCGGATTATTCTTGATGCCGTTATCGCCTTCCCATTTCTGCGCAATATTCCAGTCGCCATCGCGCAGCACGCCTTCGACCAACAAGCCTTTCGCAGCCTGCGGATCGCGCTTCACTTCCGGCGGAGCCATGAAAGAATCTTCGCCGCGGCTGTAGCCGGTTGAACCGATCACCTTGGCTTGGTATTCCGGGCCGAGCTTTTTCAACTGCGGATTAATCGCCGCCAGAAACTGTCCCGATCCATCGCCCATGATTAAAACGAAATTTGCGCCGTTCGAACATTGCGACGCGCCGTTCGAAATTTCGCGGGCGCACGCAATCAGATCTTCCTGCATCTTGCCAGTGTCGTCCTGCCGGATCAACGCCAGATTCACGCCGTGCTTTTCCATCAGCGAACCCTTGGTCGTGTTTGCGCCGCCGTTAGCGTAGATCATCCCGATTTGCGCATTCCATTCCCAAATTTCGCCGCGAATCAGGGTCGCGCGCACGCTCGCGGCAGTCGCCGCCGGAAGCGGAGCCGGTTCGACGTTCTGTACCATCGCTTCTTTTACATCCGGCAAAACCGCTTTCTCGGGAACCAGCGCCTTCATCACTCCCGGCGTGGGAATCCAACCTAACTCAGCGGCTTTGCGCAACCCAAACACAAAGGCGACAACCAGCAGGACGATCAGAATTACTTTCGGCCCAGTCTTCAGACGTGCCATTCGCGATTCCTCCCCTGTACAACCTTGCGCCGTTTTTCGGGCGCGTTTTTATCGAGCGATTTCAAGATCATCGATTTCAAGAATTCATGAACCAGCTAAGAACTCAGTTAAGAAACTAATGACTTACTCAACTGACGGTTACTTGAACATGTCGCCATAATCGCCGGCGCTGCGAGCTGCGGGCGAGGTGTCAGCTGACGCCTTAATCGCCACCGGAACCGGGGCCGCGGTAGCGCCGGGCAACAGGAAAGCCGTATCCGCGTCTCCCGAAGTGAGCAACTTCTGTTCATAGGCATCGAGCTTCTGCAGCGCTTCCGTCTCGACCGCTCCATTTTCCAGATCGATCGTATCCATGAAGTTCTGCGCCAGGCGCTGGAAGTCTTCCATCTCTCCCAACTTGCGTCCCGCCTCTTCGGCCAGATGCTCCATGGTCGCGTTGTACAACTCGCGCTCGTCGCCGTTGCCTTTGATCACCGCCAGAGCCGTGCGATAGGCGCGATACGCGGAGTTGATCGTCTTATATTCGATCTCCGATTGCTTGACCTCGTTATCCGTATCTTCAATATAGAAATCGATGTGGACAGCCCACTTACTTAGCAGATCATAGATATTTTGTAACTTGCTCAGAAGTTGCTGGTAACTGAGGTTCGATTTTTCGAGCCGCCCCGCCTGATTCGCCTTGGCCTTCATCTGCAAAGCCATGCGCAACTGTTCGTTTTGATCGGCGGTGCTGGTCGCAACCTTCTTCGCGTGGGCCGCCAGCCGCATGTTCTCGTTGGCCATGGCGTGATTCTTGTCGATCACGTCTTTCAGATAACGGATCTGCCCGCTGACGTTACTGATCTGCTGGTTCATAACGTCGCGGCGTTTGCGCATCTGCGACAAATGATCTTTCAGGATGCCGATGGGATCGATGTTGATGATCAGCGACGTAAACCAGCGCATGATCAGCCGGAAGAGCAGGTGGGTGCGACTGCTGAACAGTACGAACAGAACCGCCGCCAACATCAGTGCCAGAAAAACCATGTGCAGCGTGTCCGCCAGCATCGACACGATGAAGGGCACGATCATTCCCCATCCGTAGACGAGCGCGCCCGCTAGAATCGCAAGCGCAATCATCCCCGTCTTGCCTTCCGGGCGAGCCCAAAACGACTTAATGTCCTGACCGAGGTTCGTAGGAGTAACAGGCGTCAAACTCATAGTGCCTCACCTTATTCCTTTTTCCGTACTGTTGTTTCTGACTCTGGACCTTGATCTCGTCAAATCTTTACTTCTAGTCTCTAGCCCTGCAGCAGGCTCGCGTATTTCGACTTCTCCTGGTCGATCTCAACCGCCCGTCGCTGCGCCGCAATCGTAAACTGCGACTCCGCCCGCTGGATTTTGCTCTGCGCCTCCACCAGATCCGTTGAGACTTGCGACAACTGCTGCTGCAGTTGCGAGATCTCGCGCTGCTTGGCGGCAATCGCGTCGGTGACATCCTGCACTTTTTTCTGTCGATTCGTAATCTCCTGACTCTTCGACTGCTGCGCCGTAGACGCGAACGAATCTTGCTCGTTCTGCAGCGCCACTTTCAACCCGTCAAAGGTGGCCAGAATCTTCTCGGGCGTTAGCCCTTCCTGCGCCTGCGCCTGCACCACGGCCGTCTTAAACTTCATCCGCTCGTCCATCGGAATCGCAGCCAGCGGGTCCAGATATTTGTGGATGGTCGCCGCCACCGCCGTGGATTGAAAATCGGTCTTCGCCAGAATCTTCTTATAGACGTGCTCCGTCTCTTCGCCCAAGCTCTGATAAGAGGCGATCGGCGCGCTGGTCACCATGGCCGAGTCTTGCACCACTGCGACCGGCGCTTTGGCGTCCGAGTGCATTCCCGCAGGCGCAGGTGTCGAAGGTTTTGTAGACGCCTTCGGGTCGGGATCGTCCTCAACAATTGCGTGCTTCAAACTGTCGATAAACTTGTTCATTGTTTTTTGTTTCCTGATTTCTTTTCGTATTCAGCATCCGCCCGTTACCAGCGAGCTCTAGCAAAGAAACGAAACAAATAACAAAAATGTTCCACACGACCATGCCGCGCGCCGAAACCATTTGTTATCTGTGTTTTCAACAGTATCTTACTGAAAACGCTTCTACCGATACAGTAACGTTAGGATGTGTGCCGCTTCGATCAATGGCGCAAGCGGCGCTCGCGACTGGCCGCGGCAGTAACAGAGGATGCTATGGTGCGCTGCGGTCAAAGTCAACGATATGTGGACTGCGGTTTATTGCAGATCGCAAAGCTCGGTGGCAGGTTTGCGATGCCCGCAAGTGGCGCCTCAGAAGTGAGGACGGGAGAGGAGGGAAGCGACATACGTATCTAAAGCCCCGACCGCAGTTGTTATCCGCGATGCGGCTGGATCGAGCGCACAATCAAGCCTAGTCCGCCGACCAGCAATATCAGCATCACTAAGGTCTCAAAGAGGCTAGCGGGCGCAAAAAATATATGCAAATTCGCGATCACACCCGCAAAAATGAAGAGCGCGCCGGCCAGCGTCAGCAGCCATCCGATGATGCTTCGGCCATTCCAGAACAGGATTCCGATTCCAAACAGCATGGGCAAAAGCGTGATGCCAAAAGTGTTGCCGCCGTAAAAACTCCAGTACGATCCAACGACTTTTACCTGGTTGGCGATCAAATATCCGCCAATACAACTCATGAAAAAACCGAGCAGGAAAGTGCCGAGTCCGCCCGGCGTGCCGCCTACATCGCCAACGCTGCGGTTTTCCATGCGCAGAGGATACCAGACAACTCTCCGCCATCCCACATGACTTCCGTGAGTCTCGTCAGTGTATTGTCTACTCCGAGCCGAAATTGTCTCTTTCCAGCGCGCCCGTGGAATCCGATAGAATCAAAAGTTCGAACCGCGCCACAGAACTCATCAATACTGACGCAGCGTCCCTATGTCACTTCGCCTCTATAACACTCTATCCGGGAAGATCGAAGACTTTCATCCAATCGACAGCAACCGCGTTCGCATGTATGCTTGCGGACCCACCGTCTACGATTACGGCCACATTGGCAATTTCCGGACCTTCATTGCCGTCGATCTTCTCTACCGCTTCCTCCGCCAGAGCGGATATGACGTCCGCTACGTGATGAACATCACCGACGTTGACGACAAAATCATTCGCAATGCGGCTCAAGCCGGCACAACCGTGCAACAGTACACTGCGAAATTCATCAAGGCCTTTTTTGAGGACTCTGCGACGTTGGGCATCGAACCTCCGATCTTTGTGCGCGCCACGGAGCACATTGCCGGGATGGCGGCCTTCATCGCCGAACTCGTAAGCAAAGGATTCGCCTACCGCACCGAAGACGGCTCCTACTATTTCCGCATCGCAAAGTTCCCCGAGTACGGCAAGCTCTCGAAAAAAGATTTCGCGGGGATGAACGACGGCGCCCGCGTCGATGTCGACGAATACGAAAAAGACAGCGCCCGCGACTTCGCCCTGTGGAAAGCTCCCAAGCCCGGCGAAGCCTCATGGGACACATCGATCGGTCCCGGCCGGCCCGGCTGGCACATCGAATGCTCTGTCATGTCGATGGAAGAACTGGGCCCCAGCTTCGACCTGCACGCCGGAGGCGAAGACCTGATTTTCCCGCATCACGAAAATGAAATCGCGCAATCGGAGTCGATGACTGGCAAGCAATTTGCGCGTTACTGGTTTCATGCCCGTTTTCTGCTGGTCGAAGGCCAGAAGATGTCGAAGAGTCTCGGGAATTTCTTCACCATCCGAGACCTGGTGTTGCGCGGCCACAAGCCGTCCTCGATCCGCTGGCTGTTGACGCAGGTTCCGTATCGCAATCAGCTGAACTTTACCTTCGACGGACTGAAGGCTGCCGCAAGTTCCGTGGAGAAATTGCGCAACTTTCGCTTCCGGCTGACCAACGCGCAATTTCCTGCCGGATCGACACCGCTGATGGCGCAGCTGGCCGACGAGACGACTGCAAAGATGAAGGCGGCGCTCGACGACGACTTGAACACTGCCGAAGCCCAAGCCGCTATCTTTGACATGTTGCGCAAAGCGAACACCGCCCTCGATGCGTCCGAAGTTCACCAGGAGGACACAAAAGCGCTGCTCGCCGCGCTGGAAAAGTTCGACGAGATATTCGCCGTGCTCAAAGACGACGACCTGCCGAAAATGAAGGCGATCCTGGAATGGGCCCGCGGCGAAGGTCGAGAAAAAGAAATCAGCCCCGAGTTGTTGGATATCGCGGGTTCGGCGCAACTGACGGACGAGCAGGTAAACCAAAAACTAGCTGAAATGGACGCAGCCCGAAAAACGCGAAACTTCAAAGCCAGCGACGCCCTGCGGGCCGAACTCACCGACGCCGGCATCATCGTAGAAAATACAAAAGAGGGCGTGCGCTGGCGTAGAAAGTAGATATCCTAAATTTCAAGTGTCATCCTGAGCAAAGCGAAGGCCCCCCTACGCCCGCGAAAATGCGTATCGGGAACAGGGATCCTTCGCTTCGCTCAGGATGACAGATCTTACTTTGTTCATAACACCCATGTTGTCCTTAGACGATTATCTCCGCGAAGCTGAAATCGCCCACGGCCATCTCTGCGCCGGACAGGTGCTCGGCGTGCGCCTCGCCATGTTGGGACTCGAAAAACTCGGCATTGAAGACCCGCGCGGAAAGGATCGCAAGCGTCTGGTCACCTTCGTCGAAATCGACCGCTGCGCCACCGACGCCATCGCCGTTGTCACCGGGTGCCGTCTCGGCAAGCGCGCTCTCAAATTCCGGGACTGGGGCAAGATGGCCGCCACCTTCGTCGATCTCGCCTCGCCACTCTCGCCGGGTTCTTCCGATCACCTCTACAAAGCGGTCCGCATTGCGGCCAAAGAATCTTCCAAGGCTTTGGCGCGCTCCATGCATCCCGAAATCGAAAACAAAAACCAGCAGCAGATGCTGGCGTATCGCGAAATGGCGGAAGACGACTTGTTTACCCAGCAGTGGGTAAAGGTCGACCTCCCCGCCGAAGAATTCCCCGGATACAAAGGCGACCGCGTCGTCTGCGCTGAGTGCGGAGAGGGGATTAATTTCCACCGCGAAGTTGTGCGCGACGGGCGGGTGCTATGCAAGGATTGCGCGGGCGAACGGTATTACGAAGTGCTCTGACCCTGCTCCGGCAAGGGCTCACTGGCAGGATGCGGCCTGGTTTTGCCCACCCACGAGGAAATACCCGCCCCGATGGAATAGAAAGCCCCCCGAACGAACGGAATCGTAAATACAAAGAAATTCCGACAACCGAACGTTCGAAGTCCGCCATCGCAGGCCCCACCGGAAAACTGATTCCACAACCCTCCGCCATCCACAACGTTAATTTGTCGCTGGCTCGCAGCCAGCGCAAACAAGAACCTCAGTATCAGCCAGAAGCTGGGTAGCACCCAGACCCACATTGCGGCGCTGACTTTCCATGTGCGCCACATGAAGAAGCCAATGACTGCAGCACACGACAGGCTCAGAATCCACTCTTTCCAGAGTATGACAACGAGAGAATGTGCGGGAAACACTTTCCAGATTGCGCTTTCCAGAAATGCCGTGCCGATGATTGCAACGGCTGTATGAACGATCAGCGCTCCACAGAATCTCAATGCTTTAGGCATCGACGAACTCCTTCGCGGACCCAGTTCCTACGTCCTCGCATGCTCAAAGGAATGCGCCACCCTGAGCAGCGTCGCCTCGTCAAAGTGTTTCGCAAACAACTGCAATCCAATCGGCAGCCCCTCGTGATTCTCGCCGCATGGAATTGAAATTCCAGGAATCCCCGCCAAGTTCGCAGTTACGGTGTAGATATCGGCCAGATACATGGCCAGCGGATCATCGACCTTCTCCCCCAGCTTGAACGCCGGAGTCGGCGCCGTCGGCGCGGCAATCACATCAACTTTCTTGAATGCCTCGTCGAAATCGCGCGTCAGTAGCGCCCGCACTTTTTGCGCTTTCAGATAGTAGGCGTCGTAATATCCCGCGCTGAGCGCATAAGTCCCTAGCATGATCCGGCGCTTTACTTCCATGCCGAATCCGCCATCGCGAGTCTCGCGGTACATTTGAGAAAGATTGCTCGCGTTGGCGCGAAACCCGTAGCGCACTCCGTCAAACCGCGCCAGGTTCGACGAAGCCTCCGCAGTCGCCACGATGTAATAGGTCGGAATCGCATACTCGGTATGCGGCAGTGAAACCGGCACAATTTCGCATCCCAGTTCCGCCAACTTCTGAATCGCCGCTTCTACCGCCGCCCGCACTTCAGGATCAAGCCCTTCGCCGAAGTATTCTTTGGCCACGCCGACGCGCAGGCTTTGGATCGGCTTTTCAAGTTCGGCCACGTAATCCGGCACTGGCACATCCGCGGAAGTCGAATCCATAGGATCGCGCCCGGCAATCGTGCGCAACATGAGCGCAACGTCTTTCACGGTATTCGCAAACGGACCAATGTGATCAAGCGACGACGCAAACGCGATCAGCCCGTAGCGTGACACGCGGCCATAGGTCGGCTTCAATCCGACAACGCCGCAAAATGACGCGGGCTGCCGGATCGATCCGCCCGTATCGGAGCCGAGGGTTGCGACCGCCATACTCGCCGCCACGGCTGCCGCGGAGCCGCCGGATGATCCTCCTGGTACGCGGCTTTTATCCCGCGGATTATGGACGGGATGATAAGCCGAGTTCTCGGTCGAGGAGCCCATGGCGAACTCGTCGCAATTCAGTTTGCCCAGAATCACGGCGCCCGCTGCCTCCAGCCGAGCCACGGCCGTGCAGTCGTATGGAGGAACAAAATTGTCCAGGATTTTCGAGCCTGCAGTCGTGCGCACGCCCGCGGTTACCATCACGTCTTTGATCGCCACTGGAACGCCCGCCAGGGGCGGCAGCGGAATCCCTTCGGCGGCCATCTGATCGATCTGCGCAGCCTGCGCGAGTGCGCGCTCCTCACACAGCGTCAGGAATGCGCCGATCTCCGGATCTTCTCGACGGATGCGATCGTAAAAATCGCCAGCCAGCGCGGTGGCCGAGACCTTCTCCTCGATGATTGCTTCGCGCACAGCGTCAATCGTAGCGCCGATGCCAAGAGCTGTGGCGCCGATACCAAGACCGCTTTTCGCGGTGTCGGCGATCTCATTTTTCGCAATCATCGGCCTATCTCTCAATCACCTTGGGGACTTCGAAAAACGTCCCGTCGGTATCGGGAGCATTTTTCAGCGCAGCCTGGTGCGGCAGCGATGGACGCAGCCCTTCTTTCACATCCGCGCGCAACGCATACGCAGAACGCTCGCTTCCCTGCCTCGCATCATCGACCCCGTAGCGATCGGAAACCTGCGCCATCGGCGCAACGTCATCGGTATTTAATTCGTTGAGGCGATTGATGTTTCCCAGAATCGAATTCAGATCCCGCAGCATGCGCTCGAGCTCCTCGGAACTCAATTCAAGATTGGCGAGGTCGGCCACGTAAGCCACATTTTTGTCAGTAACTCGCATAATTCTCACGATTCATTTAACGGCTTGTATCCTGCGCGCATCCACTTTCATCCTGAGCAAAGCGACGGACCTCATGCCCCACGGTCCAAGGGGTCGAAAGCCGTTATCGAAATCGGATGCGCCGAACTTGACGCAGCCGCTGCTGCCCGCTTCTTCGCCAGCTTGCGCAAGTGCGACGCGGAATACAAACTTCCGCGGCAGCGCTTCGACCCGCAGAAACAAGGAGCGTCATCCTCTCCATCATAGAGGTTGTAGTCGTAGGTCAGCTCTTCGCCAGGCTCCAGATCGCGCAGCGCAATCACCCACATCTTCCCTCGTATCTGGTCCGTCTCGCAATTTGGCTGGCAAGAATGGTTTACGAACGCCGCCACTCCCGTGCCGTCAATGATTTTTTTGCCGCCATCCAGCCCAAACAGGTACGTGTTCGGATAATCCTCATATAAATCATCGGCCTGCTCCCCATTGAGGTAGAGGCCGACGTATTCCATGATGCGCGTCCCTTTGCGAATGCGGCGCGTCGTGTAGCAACCGTAAGAGTGAATGCGAGATTGGCGAATAACGAGCGTCATAAACCTGCCATCGAAAGACTTGCTATGCGATCAGGGTTGATCGATTCTATCCGTAGATGAATTGTTTGGCGTAAGATTTTTAGGGGATCGAAACGTCGACGGAGTCCCTGCTATGATCTTCGGGGCAAAACTCGAATCACCAAACGACCGATATTTAGGAGGCTCATGGCTCACCCACATCCGCCACGCTTTCTGAAGATTGTTGAAGACGCCAAGCAGCGCGTCCGCGAAACCAACGTAGACGCGGTCAAATCTCGCCTCGAGCAGGGCGACAAATTCCTGCTAGTCGATGTCCGCGAAGACCGCGAATTCGACGCCGACCACCTTCCCGGAGCCGTACACCTCGGCAAAGGCGTCATCGAACGCGACATTGAAGCGAAGTATCCCGACCTGGGGACCGAACTCGTTCTCTACTGCGGTGGCGGATTCCGGTCGGCTCTTGCCGCCGATAACCTGCAAAAAATGGGCTACACTAACGTCATCTCCATGGACGGCGGCATCCGCGACTGGCGTGAGAAAGGCTATCCGTTGGAAAAATAACGCTGCACCGTAGGGGTCCTTCGACTCGGCATGGGCTTCACTTCGTGAAGTTAATGCTCCGCTCAGGATGACAAACGTTCATGTCGGCCGCAACTTCGCAATCGCCCATTTGAACATGCTTCGTTTGCATCGCACCCGCTTCTCTGAAAAAATGACATAAGCAAAGAGTGGAGTCTCCCCGATGTCTCAAATAGGAAGCTTTGCGCTGATGGCGGCGCTTGTCCTAAGTGCGTATTCTTTCCTGGCTGGCCTGTTGTCCCTATTTAAGAAGGACGCTTCCTCCGCCCGTTTAGGCGAGACAGCCCGGCGCGCCGGCATTGCTACCTTCGCCGCCGTGCTTCTGGCTGGCATCGTGCTGGTAGCCGCTGCTTTCAACAACGATTTCTCTATCGCCTACATTTTTCATCACAGCAATCGCGATCTTCCCGCAGCTTACAAATTCGCTGTCCTCTGGTCTGGACAGGAAGGCTCGCTGCTGTTCTGGTCTCTGCTTCTGGCGGGATACGGCTTCGTTCTTCGCCTGCGTTACAAGACCGATCAGCGACTTTTCGCCTACGCCTCCGTCATCATCGCCTCGGTCCAAGTCTTCTTTTTGCTGATTCTCAATTTCGCTGCGCGGCCCTTCGGGGTCATGCAAGGCAATCTCCCCTCGGACGGCACGGGCCTCAATCCTCTTCTCCAATATCCCGAGATGGTCATCCATCCGCCGATGTTGTACCTCGGATACGTAGGCTTCACCGTTCCCTTCGCCTTCGCGCTCGGCGCGCTCATCATGAAGTACCCTGGCGAAAAATGGATTCAAATCACACGCCGCTGGACCATGGTCACCTGGTGCTTCCTCACCATTGGCGTCTTCCTCGGCGCGCACTGGGCCTACGCCGTCCTCGGATGGGGAGGCTACTGGGGATGGGATCCTGTAGAGAACGCCTCGCTCATGCCGTGGCTCACTGGCACAGCGTTCCTGCACTCTGTGATGATGCAGGAAAAGCGCGGTATGTTGAAAGTCTGGAACATGTCGCTGATCTTCGCGACCTTCCTGCTCTCGATGCTGGGAACGTTCCTGACCCGCTCCGGCGTAATCAGTTCCGTGCACGCTTTCGCGCAGTCTTCCATTGGAACGTGGTTTCTGGTCTTCATCGGATTAACAATTGCCGTTTGCAGCTTCTTTCTCATTGCCAACCGGGATCATCTCAAGAGCGAACACAAACTGGAATCACTGGTCTCGCGCGAGTCCAGTTTCCTGTTCAATAATCTGCTATTACTCGTGGTCTGTTTCACCATTTTGTGGGGTACATTTTTTCCGATCATCTCGGAATTCGTGCAAGGTCACAAAGTCACTGTCGGGCCCCCATTTTTCAATCGTGTTGCCGTCCCGGTCGCGTTGCTGCTCCTGCTGCTGACCGCCGTCGGACCGCTCTTAGCGTGGCGTAAGACGTCCATCGAAAGCCTCAAGCGGAATTTCCTCTTCCCGGCCATCGGCTCGCTAGCCGTTGGCGGCATGATGATTCTCTTCGGAGTGCGTCCTTGGGAAGACCCGTCATATTTTTACGCCACTATGGCCGCGATTCTTTCGGCGCTCGTGATTTTTACGGTTATCTCCGAATTCCTTCGCGGAGGACGCGTCATTGCCGGTAAGACGGATCAGAATCTGATTTCGGCCATGATTCAGCTGTGCCATCGCAACACCCGGCGCTACGGGGGATACATCGTCCACTTCGGCGTCGCCCTGGTCGTCATCGGAATCCTCGGCACGCCCTTCAACAAAGAAGTTGAGAAAGAAATGGCCTTTGGCGACAAGATGAACATCGGCCCCTACACGCTCGTCTGCCAGTCCTACACCCAGGATGACAATGCCAATTACGGCAGCGAAGAAGCGATGATCAATGTTTTTCGCGGCGGCAAACAGATCACCACCATGTATCCCGAACGCCGCTTCTACAAGGCCAGCGGACAGCCTCAAACCCTGCCCCAGATTTACCCGAGTTTCATGCAAGATCTTTTTCTGGTGAGTGATCTCTACATCGTTTACGAAGGCAAGAACGACACCACCGGACGCCCCATCATCAAAGCTCACGTCAACCCGCTCGTCCCCTGGATCTGGATCGGCCTCATCATCATGGTCTTTGGCACCATCGTCGCGCTCGTGCCCAATGCGGCCACCGTTCGCGTCCCCGAGTCGGTCCCAATTCGAACTCCAGCCCATGTGGGAGCAGGTGACTAAGATGAAATTCTCCTTTACAGATCGTCAACTTAATAAAGTTCGTCATCCTGAGCGCAGCGAAGGAGCTTTTTCTCCTCAGAAGCAGCCTCACTCGCGCCGGCTACTTTCCGCCCTTATCCTCGCCGCTGCCATCGTCCTCCTCATGGGCGCCGGAGACGCCGACGCCCGCTTTAAAGACCTCGGCCACCGCATGATGTGCGCCTGCGGATGCGGACAGGTCCTCCTCGAATGCAATCACGTCGGGTGCACCTACTCCGACAAAATGCGCGACCAATTGTCGGCCAGCATCGACAAAGGCAACAACGACGACCTGATCCTGCAGGGCTTCGTCCAGGAGTACGGGCCCACGGTGATCGCGGCGCCCACCGCGACTGGCTTCAACCGTATCGCCTGGATCATGCCATTCCTGGTGCTAGGGCTTGGCATCGCCTTAGCCGTCTACATCGTGCGCTCGTGGAAAAATCGCCCCACGCCCGCTCTGGCCGACGGCATCGTAATCCCACATGGCCACGAACTCGACGACTTCCGCCGCCAGGCCAGAAAAGAAACCGACTTATGACGACTCACTGTGGCGCGGACACTGCTGTCCAAGAAAAGCCTCGATCGATTGAGAGTTTTGGAAGGCTCCGGCGTCAGAGGCTGCGGAAAAAGTGTTTTCTGAGCGCGGCACTCCCCCAGCGGCTGGAAGCCGCTGTTGATTCCGCGGTAGTTATGACACGAGTGAAACTCGTGCCCTTCCCCAAACCGACGCGAATCGGAGTACTTCCGCAAACTATTCAGCCCAGCCGGAATCCTTCCCACGATTCAGGGGCTTCAGCCCCCACGGGAGTCTGCCCCCAATGATCCTCTTCTTCTGCTCCGTCTTCACACTCGCCACGCTCTACTACGTTTTCTTCTTTCCGGGCGAGGTCTACGCCGGAGAAGAAAAGACCCGCCTCGGCTATCTCCGCGAGCGCAAAGAGGCCGTCTACGAAAATCTCCGCGACCTGAATTTCGAATACAAAGCCGGAAAAGTCCCTGACGTTGACTACCAATCCATGAGATCTTCACTCGAAGAGGAAGCGGCGGCAATCATGGCGGAGATTGCACGGCTGGAACAGGCAGCAACGGTGTAGGGAGCGCGGCCGGATAGAGTGACAAGTGACAATGTACACTTTACGGTATATACTGGGTGATCAGAAGCTTCAAGCATCGCGGTCTGAAACGGCTCTACGAAGGCGATGATCGTCGCGGAATCCGGCCCGACCTGGTCGAAGATGTCGAGGATATACTGGCCCGGCTGGACAGAGCCGAGGCACCGCAGGCCATGAATCTTCCGGGGTATCGCCTGCACCCGCTGAAGGGCGATTTAAGGGGCTTCTGGTCGGTTACCGTGCGGGCCAATTGGCGTATAGTCTTCCGTTTTGAAGGGGTCGATGCTTTCGACGTGGAGTTGACCGATTACCACTAAGAACGAAGGAGACAGCCCATGGCGATGAAGAATCCGCCGCATCCGGGGCGAAGTATTCGCAACGCGTGCCTCGAACCTCTAGGCCTGTCCGTAACCGAAGGAGCGGAGGTTCTCGGCGTCAGCCGGCAAACGCTCAACAACGTCATTCACGGCAAGTCGGGCATCAGCCCGGAGATGGCCATCCGCCTCTCGAAGGCCTTTGGGAGCACGCCCGAAACCTGGCTACGGATGCAGCTCGCCTACGATCTCGCGCAGGCCCGCAAGAGCGAGAGCAAAATCAAAGTCCGCCGCCAGCGCGTGCTTCGTGAACTTCACGCTCAGTGAGCCGACTCTTACGCTCCCCGTGGTGAGCCCAATGCGCCGACAGCGGTTTTCTGGTCTCCCTTCTTCCACGCACTGACAAACGCGCGGCCCTTAGCACTGAGGACCATCCAGTATTTCGCGACTCTTTCCTCTTTGGTGACGGTAGCAGGGGCCCAGAAGCCCCCGTCCAGTGTGAGTACCATGCGACACGTAGGGTTCGAGCACCTGTAACCGCATTCGTGTAGTACAAGTATTCGCGTCGCTGGCTGCACCGCGCGTCTTCGGCCCACTCGCCCTCCTTGTCTGGTTA
>Ga0302274_10000649_pt1 | contig 35049 bp, 34 predicted proteins | sample III_Bog_N2_1_FD_198755 | JGI IMG/M metagenome (GOLD analysis project Ga0302274, IMG submission 198755) | Peat permafrost microbial communities from Stordalen Mire near Abisko, Sweden - III_Bog_N2_1 | ecosystem: Environmental > Terrestrial > Soil > Wetlands > Peat | place: Sweden: Abisko...
AACTGCTTGCTTTTGGCGTCAAAAACAAAGCTTCCGATTTGCATCTTTCTGCCGGTTTGCCCCCGATGATACGCGTGCATGGCGATATCCGCAGAATCAACTTGCCGCCGATGGAACACAAGGAAGTGCATGCCTTGGTTTATGACATCATGAACGACGGGCAGCGCAAGTTTTACGAAGAAAACAAGGAAATCGACTTCTCTTTCGAGGTTCCCGGACTGGCGCGTTTTCGCGTCAACGCCTTCGTGCATAACCGTGGCGCAGGCGCAGTTATGCGTACCATTCCTTCCAAAATTCTGTCGCTGGCAGACCTCAAAGCCCCGAAAATTTTCGAACCCATCTCTGAATACCCGCGCGGCTTGGTGCTGGTGACCGGCCCTACCGGTTCCGGTAAATCCACCACTCTGGCGGCGATGGTGAACCACCGCAACGAAAACGAGATGGGCCACATCCTGACCGTGGAAGACCCGATCGAATTCGTGCATGAAAGCAAGAAATGCCTGATCAACCAACGCGAAGTCGGCCCGCACACCCTGTCATTCCAGAACGCCTTGCGCAGCGCCCTGCGTGAAGATCCTGACGTAATTCTGGTAGGCGAAATGCGCGATCTGGAAACCATACGTCTGGCGATGTCCGCCGCCGAAACCGGCCACTTGGTGTTCGGCACGCTGCACACCAGTTCGGCTGCCAAAACCATAGACCGTATCATCGACGTGTTCCCCGCCGACGAAAAAGAAATGGTGCGCGCCATGCTGTCGGAATCGCTGCGCGCAGTCATCTCGCAGACCCTGCTCAAGACCAAGGACGGATCGGGCCGTGCGGCGGCCCACGAGATCATGATCTGCACCCCGGCTATCCGCAACCTGATCCGCGAAGCCAAAGTGCCGCAGATGTATTCCGCCATCCAGACTGGCGGCAGTATCGGTATGCAGACACTGGATCAGTGCCTGCAAAATCTGGTCAAGAGCAACATCGTGTCTGCTGCAGAAGCGCGCAGCAAAGCGTCAAACAAAGATTTGTTCCCAGGCTAATTTCAGGAGCGCATCATGGAAAGAGCACAGGCTACCGAGCTGATACACAATTTACTGCGCGGCATGCTGAGCAAAAAAGCATCCGACCTGTTTATTACCGCCGGTTTCCCGCCCGCATTCAAGGTAGACGGCAAGATGACGCCGGTATCCCCGCAGGCGCTATCTGCCCAGCATACGCAAGAGCTGGCGCGCAGCATTATGAATGATCGCCAGGCCGCCGAATTCGAGGCCACGCACGAATGCAACTTCGCCATCAGCCCGCCCGGCATCGGGCGCTTTCGCGTCAACATCTTCATGCAACAACAGCACGTCGGCATGGTGATGCGCACCATCACCACCCAAATCCCCGACTTCGACACGATGGGATTGCCCCCGGTGCTGAAGGACGTGGTGATGACCAAGCGTGGGTTGGTCATCGTGGTTGGCGGCACCGGTTCCGGAAAATCCACCACGCTGGCCTCCATGATCGGCTATCGCAATAAAAACAGCCATGGCCACATCATCACCATTGAAGACCCGGTGGAATATGTGCATGACCATATCAATTGCATCATCACCCACCGCGAAGTCGGAGTCGATACCGACTCTTGGCACGCCGCGCTGAAAAACACCCTGCGCCAAGCACCGGACGTAATCCTGATCGGCGAAATCCGCGACCGCGAAACCATGGAACATGCCGTGGCCTTCGCCGAAACCGGCCACCTGTGCCTCGCCACCTTGCACGCCAACAGCGCCAACCAGGCACTCGACCGCATCATCAACTTTTTCCCGGAAGAACGCCGCGCACAGTTGCTGATGGATCTGTCGCTTAACGTCAAAGCGCTCATCTCACAACGCCTGATCCCGAAAAAAGGCGCCGCTGGACGCGCGGTAGCAATCGAAATCATGCTCAACTCCCCCCTGATCGCCGACCTCATCTTCAAAGGTGAAGTCAACGAAATAAAGAGCGTCATGGCCAAATCGCGCGAGATCGGCATGCAGACGTTCGATCAGGCACTGTTCGACCTGTACGAAACTGATACCATCAGTTATGAAGAAGCGCTGAAAAACGCCGACTCGCTCAACGACCTGCGCCTGAACATCAAACTCCATAGCCAGCATTCCAAGGACACCAATGTGATGTCGGGGATTGAGCATTTAAAGATGACTTGATTGGCGCGCCATGCGGACAACGGAAAGTTGACCCGCTTGACGCAACCGTTCATACTTAACCTGTATATTTTTCAGGACAGAATTATGAACGCTATTCATGCAGGAATAACCATAGGCGTTACCGAGTTGCGCGAATCGCCCACGCGCATTCTCCAGCGGGCGGAAGATGAGGATCAGGCCGTCGCCATCCTCAACCACAACAAGCCAGCCGGTTACATCATTTCTCCCAGAATGATGGAAGCCATGCTGGATTCCATCGCCGACCGCATTGCCGAAAACCGCGCGAAAACGCGACTCTCCACGTTGAACAAGGCGCGCAAGGTCAAGCTGGATGAGCTATGAACTCGCCATCCATCCGGATGCCGAAAAAGAATGGGCGAAACTGGATGGCAGCATTAAACGCCGCTTCAAGACAAAACTCGCCGACGAACGCCTCAAGCATCCGCGCGTAGCCAAAGATGCGCTGCGCGAATTACCCGACTGCTATAAAATAAAAATTACCACTCCGCAATATCGTTTGATATACCACATCAATGATGCAAAACGGCTGCTCACCATCCTGTCCGTAGCAACAAGGGACGATGTGTATGCAGAGTTACGGATGCGGATGGGAGTGTAGGGTGGGCAGCCTTACCGACCGACATCCGCATGGGCACAGGTTACCGCCCTACCTTGCTACTCTGGCTATCGTCTCTCATCAAGGAATGCGTTATATAAGTAATCTACACACCGAGCACAAAGGCGCATGTGCTTGCAAGTTTTATGCTTAGGTTTTCCAATTGAGGCAAGGATTGCCATTGCAAGCTTATCCCAAAAGACCGGAAGAGCCATGGTGGTCGAACTTCCGCTATCGTCCGAAATTCGAAGTGCCAAGTCATGCGCATCGGGTTTCGCCACAACGGTAACAAGACGTCGGGTTCTGATAGCCGATGTGATCATGTCATAAGCAATCCAATCGTCCATGTCTCCAAAAGAATAGCCTACAATAATGACTCTGCGTGCCACCTGCAAGAGCTCTCTAGCTACACGATATTCTTTATTCATTGCGATTTCCACAGGCTCTCTTTGAGGTAGGAGCAAGCCGGGAATTTTTATGCCTTGAAGTCCATGAAAATATTGCAATGCGTCTATATGAGAATCCCAATCGAGGCGAGATCGAGCATCAGCACTTAGGCTCGTTCCATGGAGATTTGCAACAGTGTGCTGACTACAATACTGATCGACTAAACCATCATTATTGAGGTTTATTAATGAGTGCCGGTGCCTCGACAAACCGAAAACTTGATATTGAGGTGGCGCGTAAATCGGCATCTCGGGACGAAGTAACGCTATGGTGGCTGCGTGGACGGCTGCGGGCGAAAAATGTCTTGCCGCAATCTCCTCCTGGATCGCAAAAGTGCCGTCACTTGGGAATAGATTTGTTAGCGCAGGACCGAGTATTCGATCAGAGATCACATCTCTTGGGGTGGGCATGGAGGGAAACGAACCAACGGAGAGAAGACGCTTTCGCACAAGATCACTCAATTGTGCTGCAAGGGGCACAATCGGCGCTGACGCGCCCGCTCCAAGGACAAAGCACGAACCCGGCTCCTCAAGCGCGCTAAGCAGAAGCTGCAATGGGAAGGTTCGCGTGACCATAAACCTCATTCATAAGACAGAAGGGAGGCGTTATCCGCCGAATGCGAATTTAGTGTGCCTCATCCCAATTCCCGCCCTCACCCAGCCCCACTTCCAGCGGCACTTTCAGTTCGGCGACGTGGCACATGAGATCGCGCAGTTTTTCTTTCACATGATCCAGTTCCGCCTGCGGCACTTCGAGCACAAGTTCGTCATGCACTTGCATGATTAGAAGGGTGTGCATTTGTTCGCGTTCCAGCCAGTTCTGCACGGCGACCATCGCTAATTTAATCAAATCTGCTGCCGTACCTTGCATCGGGGCATTGATAGCCGCGCGTTCGGCGGCTTGTCTGCGCATGCCGTTCGCGCCGTTGATCTCGGGTAGCCATAATCTGCGTCCAAACCACGTTTCCACATAGCCTTGACTCTTCGCCTGTGCCCGTGTGCTGTCCATGTAGTTCTTCACACCGGGGTAGCGCGCGAAATAAAGATCAATATATTGTTGCGCTGCACTGCGTTCAATATTGAGTTGCGAAGCCAAACCAAACGCGGACATACCGTAGATGAGGCCGAAGTTGATGACCTTGGCATAGCGGCGCTGTTCGCTGCTCACCGCATCGAGTGTGACGCCAAACACTTCGGCGGCGGTAGCGCGATGGATATCCTCATGGTTGGCGAATGCACGCAGCAGGCCTGCGTCACCGGAGAGGTGCGCCATGATGCGCAACTCGATCTGCGAATAATCCGCCGACACGATGCGGCTGCCTGCGGACGCAATAAAGGCTTCGCGGATGCGGCGGCCTTCCGGGGTGCGTATCGGGATATTTTGCAGGTTGGGATCGCTGGAGGCCAGCCTGCCCGTCACCGCCACCGCCTGCGAATAGCTGGTATGCACGCGCCCGGTTCTCGCGTTCACCATCTTCGGCAGTTTGTCGGTATAGGTAGATTTGAGTTTCGCCATGCCGCGATGCTCAAGCAAAATTTTCGGCAGCGGGTAATCCAGCGCCAGTTCCTGCAATACTTCTTCGTCGGTGGAAGGCGTGCCGCTGGGTGTCTTTTTCTTCACCGGGAGGCCGAGCTTGTCGAACAAAATTTCCTGTATCTGCTTGGGCGAATTCAGGTTGAACGGCTGCCCCGCCGCCGCGTAGGCCTGCGTTTCGATGGCGAGTATTTTTTCGCCCAGCTCGCGGCTCTGCCCTGCCAGCTTGAGGCTGTCGATCAGCACACCGTTGCGCTCCATGATGTATAGCGCTTGCCGCGCAGGCAACTCGATATCGCGGTAAACCGCATCCAATCTGCCTTGCAGCTTGAGTTGCGGGGATAAGGTCTGGTGTAGTTGCAGTGTGATATCGGCATCTTCGGCGGCGTAGCGCGTGGCGGTGTCGAGATCGACTTGATCGAAACCAATCTGCTTCGCGCCCTTGCCCACCACTTCGGCGTAGCTGATGGTCTTCACACCGAGATGGCGCAATGCGAGATTATCCATGTCGTGCGGCTTGTGGCTTTCCAGCACATAGGATTGCAGCAACGTGTCCTCGGCGATGCCTGCAAGCGCGATGCCGTGATTGGCAAAAATGTGCTGGTCGTATTTGAGATTTTGACCGAGCTTCTTGTGCTGCGCGCTTTCCAACCAAGGCTTGAATTTTTGCAGCGCGTGTTCACGGTTGAGTTGATCCGGTGCGCCGGGGTAATGGTGGGCGAGCGGCAGGTAAGCGGCGTGGTGCGCCTCAATGGCGAAGGAGATACCGAGTAGTTGCGCGTTCATCGTGTCGAGGCCGGTGGTCTCGGTGTCAACGCAGACAAGATCGGCTTGGGTGATTTTTTCCAGCCATGCATCGAGTTGGGCGTCGGTGAGAATAGTTTCGTAATGCGAGGTATCAGTGCAAAACAGCTCGCCGGAAGACGGCTGCTTAAGTTCCCTCTCCCCCCGGGAGAGGGTTAGGTAACCAATGACTTGGCTGTCGTTGTTGGACGGCCTAGTCAGATGGCTAGTAGTTCCATCAGTGAGAAAGGACGTTCCCTCACCCCCAGCCCCTCCCCCGGTGGGGGAGGGTGGCAGAGCGGAAGGGAGATTTAGTTCCCGCAGCCAACTCTTGAAGCCGAACCGTTGCAGCAACTCGCGCATTTTCTCCGTGTCCTGCGGCGGCGCTATCAGCTCGTCGTAACGCTTCGACAATGGAACATCGCATTTCACCGTAACCAGCCTGCGGCCTTGCGGCAGCCAATCGAGCGCAGCGCGCAGGTTCTCGCCGACCACGCCGCCGATCTCGCCAGCATGCGCGATCAGATTGTCCAGCGTGCCGTATTGGGCGAGCCATTTCACGGCGGTCTTGGGGCCGCACTTGGGCACGCCGGGCACGTTGTCTACCGTGTCACCCACCAGTGTCAGGTAATCCACGATGCGTTCCGGCTTCACGCCGAATTTTGCCTCCACGCCCGCCTCGCCCAGCTTTTCCTCGCTCATGGTATTGACCCACAGCACATGCTCGTTCACCAGCTGTGTGAGATCCTTGTCGCCGGTGGAGATGATGCAGCGCACGCCGTTCTGCGAAGCTTGTTGCGTCAGTGTGCCGATCACATCATCGGCTTCCACACCGTCCACCATCAGGATGTTCCAGCCAGCGGCGGCGACAATCTCATGCAGCGGTTCGATTTGCGCACGCAGTTCGTCCGGCATCGGCGGGCGATTGGCTTTGTACTCGGGATACCAGTCGTCGCGAAAGGTTTTACCTTTTGCGTCGAATACGCACGCGCTATAATCCGCCGGGAAGTCGGCACGCAGTTTGCGCAGCATGTTGAGCACGCCGTAGATCGCGCCGGTCGGCTCACCCTGCGGGCTGCGCAAATCGGATTGCGACATGGCATGGAAAGCGCGGTAAAGGTAAGATGATCCGTCAACCAGAAGCAGTGTTGTCATTTTTCGTATACTTTTAGGATTCGTCAAACATGCACAGTCAGTCCAAATTACCTCATTTGCTGGTGCCCGAGTTAATGCATTCGAAAGAGGCATGGCGTGTGTTCGGCATTATGTCAGAGTTCGTATCCGCAACCCAACGCCTGAGCGATATTCAACCCGCCGTCAGTATCTTTGGCAGCGCGCGCACCAAGCCCGATCATCCGTATTACAAGAAGACCGAAGAAATTGCGCGACTGCTCTCCGACGCCGGATTTTCGGTCATCTCCGGTGGTGGCCCCGGCATTATGGAAGCGGCCAACAAGGGTGCGTTTTATGGCAAGTCGCCCAGCGTGGGGCTGAATATCCAGCTTCCGCACGAACAAAGCAACAATCCTTACCAGAACATCAGCCAGACTTTTCAGCACTTTTTTGCGCGCAAGGTGATGTTCGTGAAATTCGCCAGCGCTTATGTGGTGATGCCCGGCGGCTTTGGCACGCTGGATGAATTGATGGAAGCACTTACTCTGGTGCAGACAGGCAAGACGCGGCGCATCCCCATCATCATGGTGGGCAGTGATTTTTGGAAAGGCATGGTGGACTGGTTCCGGCAAGCCCTGCTCACCGAAGGCATGATTAATCCGGAGGATATGGATTTGATTCAAGTGATTGACGATCCGGCATCGATAGTAAGTGCCATTTTCAAGCACTACGAATCGCGCGGTTTCGAACTTTCCGAGGCGGAACGCGAGATGCAATTGAACCTGTAAACAGGCACAAGGCTCAAGGGGCAAGGTTCAAGGAACGGCAGAAGGGCAGAGGTTTTACTTGCACCTTGTACCTTGCCCCTTGAACCTTCTTCTTCTCTGTTAAAATACCTCCATGCAAAATCACCGGGAAAATGCGATGCGCCTGATTACTATTTTATTTCTGAGCACCCTGTGCGCCAGCGTTTATGCCGCAGATCAGCCGAAACCGGCCGATCTGCAAGCCTTACCGCCGCCCACCCTCGACGCGAACGAGCCGGTGGATGAACCACAGGTGACCATCACCAAACAGACCGAACAGACCGTGGAAGAATACCGCGTCGGCGGCAAACTCTATATGATCAAGGTCACCCCCAAAGTGGGTAAGCCCTACTATCTGGTGGACGACAAGGGCGATGGCAAATTTGCGCGCCAGGAAAGCACGGATTCCGGAGTGCGTCCGCCGCGCTGGGTCATTCTTCATTTCTGACCCATGGCAGTTTTTACCAGTGTCACCGAAACGGAACTCACTGCATGGCTGGGCGCTTATTCGCTCGGCAGCTTGCTTGAATTACAGGGTATTCCATCGGGCATAGAAAACACCAATTACTTCGTTACCACCAGCAATGGGCGTTTCGTGCTGACGCTGTTCGAGAAGCTTACTACCAGTGAGTTGCCGTTTTATCTGAACCTGATGGCCCACCTTGCACGGCACGGCATTCCCTGCCCCAGTCCTGTGGCCAATCGGCGCAACGAATTTCTCGACGAGCTGAACGGCAAACCCGCCTGCATCGTCAGCCGCCTATCCGGGAAATCGCTGACTCAACCGGAAGTGGCGCACTGCGCCTCTGTCGGCGCGATGCTGGGACAGATGCATATTGCCGGGCAAAGTTTTGCTGATGTCATGCCCAATGCACGCGCAGCAAGCTGGCGCGCAAGCACTGCGCCACAAGTATTGCCGTTTTTATCGGTGCCAGATGCCGCGCTGCTGGAAAACGAAGTTGCCTTCCATGCACGGCATACGCTGACTGCATTGCCGCAGGGCGTGATCCACGCCGATCTGTTTCGCGACAACGTGTTGCTCGATGGTGCACGCGTCGGTGGCCTGATCGATTTCTATTTCGCCTGCAACGACTGTCTATTGTATGACGTAGCCATCACCGTGAATGACTGGTGCATGGGCGCGGATGGCGTGCTGGACGCAGCGCGCACCCGGGCGTTTTTGCATGCCTACCATATGGTGCGACCATTGCAGGATGAAGAGCGCATGGCCTGGCCGGTAGCCCTACGTGCGGCGGCGTTGCGCTTCTGGCTGTCGCGCTTATACGACCTGTACCTGCCGCGCGACGGCGAGATGGTACACGCGCACAACCCGGCACAATTCAAACACATCCTGCAACGGCATATCGCTGCGGGCGAAAATACGATTTGGTTAAATTAAATATGTAGGATGGGTTAGGCGCAGCCGTAACCCATCAAATAAAACTGGCGGGTTACGCTACGCTAACCCACCCTACGGAAAAAGAAATTATCATGGAAGCTCGAAAAGTACATGCCATGCACGGCTGGATGTGGATCAAGCATGGTTACTGGCTGTTCAAGAAAAACCCACTGTTATGGATGGTGCTGACCGCCATCGGCGTAGTCGGAATATTCGGCATTGCCGCCATCCCGCTGGTCGGTGACCCACTATCCACGCTGCTGTTTCCCGCACTACTCGCCGGTTACATGTTCGGGTGCCATGCGCTAGCACAGGGCGAAGAACTGGAGTTGGCACACCTGCTCGCCGGATTTCAGCAACACGCGCAGAAACTGGTTACGCTGGGCGGCATCAATCTGGTCGCCCAATTGCTGATACTCGGCGTGATGATGCTCACCGGTGGAGCGACGCTGGTAAGCATCATGATGAGCGGGCAAACGGGAACGGAAGATCAGGCTGTATTGATGCAAGCCATGACGGGTGCAACTCTCGCAATATTCATAGGTGCGACGCTGTTCACCGTGCTGTTGATGGCGATGCAATTTGCCCCGATGCTGGTGATCTTCGGCAAGATGGCGCCGATACCCGCCATGAAAGCCAGCCTGCGCGCCTTCCTGCGCAATATGATTCCGCTGACGGTGTATGGCTTTTTGCTACTGCCATTCGCCATCCTGGCCAGCCTGCCGATGATGCTGGGTTGGCTGGTTTTGCTGCCGGTCATCATTACCTCGCTGTACGCAATCTATCGCGACCTGTTTCCCATGGAGGAAGACATTGCTACGGCGGCTGAAGGGAGTGAAGAGGGTAAAGTGGTTACGCCGGACGAAGAGGGACATTTCTAACATTCCGTCATTCCCGCGCTGGCGGGAATCCAGCAAAGATTAAACCACAAGCATTTTTGAATAACTGGGTTCCCGCCTGCGCGGGAATGACGAGCGGATCAAATCGCCGTCAGCTTCGCATACTCCAGCGCCAACCACTTCGTGCCCGTCTTTCTGAAATTCACTTGCACGCGCATATCCGCGCCGTTGCCTTCGATGTTTACGATCATCCCTTCGCCGAACTTGGTGTGGAATACTGCCTGACCGATGCGCCAACCTGATCCCTCGCTGGTGGGACGCGCCACGGGCGCGGCAATCGGTGCATCGCGCTGCGGCGTAAAGGCTGCAGCATACGGATTGCGTTGCGCCAGACGCGGCGTGATCCAGTGTAGCAATTCGTCCGGCAATTCGCGCAGGAAGCTGGACACCAGGCTGTAGTTTACTTGCCCGTGCAACATGCGGCTTTGCGCGAAGGTGAGGTATAACCTGCGCCGCGCGCGCGTGATGGCGACATACATCAGACGGCGCTCTTCATCCAGCCCTCCATCATTCATTTTACTATTCTGGTGCGGGAACAGACCCTCCTCCAAACCGGTAATAAACACGGCATCGAATTCCAGCCCTTTCGCCGCGTGCACCGTCATCAGGTGCAGCGCATCGTCGCTGTCCCCGGCCTGATGCTCACCCGCCTCCAGCGCGGCGTGGGTGAGAAAGGCGGTAAGGCTGTCGTCCTCGTTCTCATGCACAAACAGCGTCGCAGCGTTAATCAGTTCGTTAAGGTTTTCCAGCCGTTCCTCGGCCTCGCGTTTCTTCGCACCGGTTTCGTTCTGGTAATGCGCAGTCAGGCCGCTGTGCACCAACACATGATCCATAATCTCGGGCAACGGCAGTTCGCGCGTGGCGTTGCGCAGCATGTCGATCAACCCCACAAACGCGGAAACCTTGCCCCCCGCCCGCGCCGCTGCATCCCACAGCGTGGTGTTATGCATTTTCGCGCTTTCCTGCAACTGCTCAATACTACGTGCACCAATGCCGCGCGTGGGGAAATTGATGATGCGCAGCAGTGCATTGTCGTCATCGGTATTTTGCATCAGACGCAAATAGGCCAACGCGTGCTTGATTTCCTGCCGCTCGAAAAAGCGCAGGCCGCCATATACGCGATAAGATAATCCGGCAGAAACCAGCGCGTGCTCCAGAACCCGCGATTGTGCGTTGGAGCGATATAGTAGCGCCATCCCGGTAAGTTTCATGCCTTCGCGCTGAAGCTGGCGCACTTCCTCGACAATGAACCTGGCTTCTTCCGCATCGGTCGGTGCTTCGTATACACGCAACTCCTCGCCCTTGTGCTCAGCCGTCCACAAATTTTTGCCGAGGCGGTTGCTGTTGTTCTGGATCAGCGCATTGGCAGCGTCGAGGATATTGCCGTGCGAGCGGTAGTTCTGCTCCAGCTTGATGACATTCTGCACATGGAAATCGCGCGTCAATTGCTGCATGTTGCCAACGTTCGCTCCACGAAAGGCGTAGATAGACTGGTCATCGTCACCCACCGCAAACAATGCATTGCTCGATCCCGCCAGCAGCTTCAGCCACTGGTATTGCAGCTTGTTGGTATCCTGAAATTCGTCCACCAGAATGTGCTTGAAACGCTCTTGGTAATGCTCACGCAATGCCGCGTTGCGCGACAACAGTTCATAGCAGCGCAACAACAACTCGGAAAAATCCACCACGCCTTCGCGCTGGCATTGCGCATCGTACTCGGCGAAGATTTCCACCTTGCGCTTTGTAAACGGGTCGTAAGCCTCCACCTCATGCGCGCGCAGCCCCTCTTCCTTATTGCCGCTGATGAAATACTGCACCTCGCGCGGAGGAAATTTTTCGTCATCGACATTCATGGCTTTCATCAGCCGTTTGATGGCGGAAAGCTGATCGGCGCTATCCAGAATCTGGAACGTCTGCGGCAGATTCGCTTCGCGATGATGCGCGCGCAACATGCGGTTGCACAGCCCGTGAAACGTACCGATCCACATGCCGCGCGTGTTAATAGGCAGCATGGCGGACAAACGCGTGACCATCTCCTTCGCCGCTTTGTTGGTGAACGTCACCGCCAAAATTCCGTGCGGACTAACCTGCCCGGTGCTGATGAGATGAGCAATGCGCGTGGTCAGCACCCGCGTCTTGCCGCTGCCCGCACCCGCGAGGATGAGCGCAGATTGCGCGGGCAAGGTGACGGCTACAAGTTGTTCTGGATTGAGGCCGGAAAGAATGTCCATATGCACTTATAAATAAAACGGGGAACCGCTATCGAGCCGGTTCCCCGCCATTGCAGTTACAAAATTTTACGTGCTTCTTTTATCAAACTTGCTTTTGTTCTCAATCATATCGTGCAAGATTGGGGTCAGGATAATTTCCATCGCATAGCTCATCTTGCCGCCGGGCACCACCAGAGTATTGGCGCGAGACATGAAAGAGTTGTGGATCATGGTGAGGTAATAGCGGAAGTCCACGCCTTTGGGTTTGCTGAAGCGTATCACCACGAAGCTTTCATCCAGCGTGGGGATGTCGCGTGCGATGAACGGATCGGAAGTGTCTACCGTCGCCACGCGCTGGAAGTTGATGTGGGTGCGCGAAAATTGCGGGGTGATGAACTTCACATAGTCCGGCATGCGGCGCAGGATGGTGTCCACGGTCGCCTCAGCAGAATAGCCGCGTTCTTCCTTGTCGCGATGAATCTTCTGGATCCATTCCAGATTGACTACCGGCACTACGCCGATACCCAAATCCACATACTTGGCTGCATCGATATCGCCATCCGTTGCCAAGCCATGCAGGCCTTCGTAAAACAGCAGATCAGAATTCGCCTCGACGTCTTCCCATGGAGTAAACACGCCCGGCTTGAGTGCGGTCAGGCCAAAGTGCTTGTTGTGCAATACGGCTTCTTCCTCGCTATGCACATAGTAACGACGTTTGCACATACCGGTTTCGCTATAGACTTTGAATGTTTCTTCAATCTTGTCGAAATGATTGGCTTCCGGACCGAAGTGGCTGAACGAATGGTTGCCCGCCTCCGTAGCCTGGGCCATGGCGGCACGGAATTCCATGCGATCCAGACTGTGCAGGCTGTCGCCTTCGATTATGGCGGCGGCAATCTGCTCGCGCCGAAAAATATTTTCGAAAGCACGTTTGACGGTCGAAGTGCCTGCGCCAGATGATCCGGTCACTGCAATCACGGGATGTTTGCGGGACATAGTTAAACTCTCCTATAGGGATGTAATAAAAATTTTGAGTCACGATTCTAGCAGAATGCTTCCCTTTGATATAGCAACCGTGTGCAGCGTTAATGATGCCGCTATAATGGCGGTTTACTGAAACCAACGCAAAAACCAAAATGCAGCAGGATTACCAACCCAAGAATATCGAAGCCGCCGCACAACAATACTGGGACGAGCGGCAAGCCTTCCGCGCCGACGAAAAATCGGACAAGCCCAAATACTATTGCCTGTCCATGTTCCCTTACCCATCCGGCAAGCTGCACATGGGGCATGTGCGCAACTACACCATCGGCGACGTGCTCTCTCGCTACCACCGCATGAAGGGCTACAACGTGATGCAGCCGATGGGCTGGGATGCTTTCGGCCTGCCTGCGGAAAACGCCGCGATGGCAAACAATGTGCCGCCCGCCGCGTGGACTTACGACAATATTGATTACATGCGCAAGCAGTTAAAGAGTCTGGGGCTGGGCATAGACTGGTCGCGCGAAGTAACCACTTGCAAACCGGACTATTACCGCTGGGAGCAATGGCTGTTCACGCGCCTGTTTGAAAAGGGCATCATCTACAAGAAAACCGCCACGGTGAATTGGGACCCGGAAGACAACACCGTGCTGGCCAACGAGCAGGTGATAGACGGGCGCGGCTGGCGTAGCGGCGCGCTGGTGGAGAAGCGCGAAATCCCGATGTATTTTTTCCGTATCACCCAGTACGCGGAACAACTGCTCGCCGACCTCGACCAGCTCGACGGCTGGCCGGAGCAGGTCAAGACCATGCAACGCAACTGGATCGGCAAGAGTTATGGCGTGCGCTTTGCGTTTCCTTACTCGCTCGACGGCAAAGATGAAACGCTGTGGGTCTATACCACCCGCGCCGATACCATTATGGGCGTCACCTTCTGCGCCGTAGCCGCCGAACATCCGCTGGCGACTTATGCAGCAAAGAATAATCCGGAACTCGCCGCCTTCATCGAAGAATGCAAACGCGGCGGCGTGGCCGAGGCCGACATCGCCACCATGGAAAAGAAGGGCATGCCAACCGGCATCAATGTCACCCACCCGCTTACCGGTGAATCCATTCCGGTGTGGGTCGGCAATTATGTGCTGATGGGTTACGGTGAAGGCGCGGTGATGGCGGTGCCTGCGCATGACGAGCGGGATTTCGGTTTTGCTAAGCAATACGGATTACCAATCAAGCAGGTTATTAAGCCTGGGATTCCCATAGAATTGGAACAGCACCTCAAGCAGCCGCACGTACCGCAAGAAACGAAAAATACTCTTGCCAAGAGTTTTGTTTTCTCTGAGTTCACAACTGAACGATGGGATGCTTGGTATGGATATAAGGATGGCAGCTGTGTTAACTCTGGAAAGTACGACGGCTTCCGTTATGAACAAGCGGTGGATGCCATCGCCGCCGACCTAGCCGCAAAAGGTCTAGGCGAAAAGAAAGTGCAGTTCCGCCTGCGCGACTGGGGCATCTCGCGCCAGCGCTATTGGGGCTGCCCGATTCCGATCATCCACTGCCCGAGTTGCGGCGATGTGCCGGTGCCGGACGAGCAGTTGCCGGTAAAGCTGCCGGAGAACGTGGTGCCGGACGGCGCAGGTTCGCCGCTGGCGAAGATGCCGGAATTCTACGACTGCGCCTGCCCCAAATGCGGCGGCAAAGCGCGGCGCGAGACGGACACCATGGATACCTTTGTGGAATCGTCCTGGTACTACGCACGCTACGCCAGCCCGCAATGCACCACCGGCATGGTGGACAAACAGGCCGCGCAACAATGGCTGCCGGTCGATCAATATATTGGCGGCATCGAACACGCTATTTTGCATTTGCTGTATGCGCGCTTCTTCCACAAGCTAATGCGCGATGAAGGTTTGGTGCAAGGCGACGAGCCGTTCAAGAATTTATTGACCCAAGGCATGGTGATCGCGCCGACGTTTTACCGCGAAGAAACCAATGGTAAAAAACTGTGGATTAATCCCGCCGACGTGGACGAGGAGACCGATGCAAAGGGACGTCCAATCAGCGCGAAGCTGCGCAGCGACGGCCAGCCAGTGATCATCGGCGGCATCGAGAAGATGTCCAAGTCGAAAAACAACGGCGTCGATCCGCAGGCCATCATCGACCAATACGGCGCCGACACCGCGCGCCTGTTCATGATGTTTGCCGCGCCACCTGAGCAATCGCTGGAGTGGTCCGATGCGGGAGTGGAAGGTTCGTACCGCTTCTTGCGGAGGATATGGAGATTATTCCTTCAGTATCCTGCCAAGGGAACAAATCTGGAACTTGTAAATTCGTTTAACTGGACTGAGGTTGCACAATCAATCAAGAATCAGCGTCAGGAAATTCACGCCAGTCTCAAACAAGCAAACCACGATTATGGAAAGCATCAGTTCAACACTGTTGTTTCGGCCTGCATGAAAGTTCTGAATTCGCTGGATGCATGCATTGATGAGCGAGAGGCTCTAGGAAATACAAACATGATGGCACATATGTTTGTACTCTCCGAGGGGTTTTCTATCCTCCTGCGTTTGCTCGCCCCAATAGCGCCCCACATCGCACAGCATTTATGGCAGCTCGGGGGTTACGGCGACGATATTCTTGCTGCCGCTTGGCCGGAAGTGGACGAAGCAGCTCTGGTGCAAGACGAAATCGAGCTGATGATCCAGGTGAACGGCAAACTGCGCGGCAATCTGCATGTGGCGAAAGATACGGATAAGGTGACGCTGGAACAACTGGCGCTGGCCCACGAGGCGGTGCAGAGATTGCTGGCGGGCGGGACGGCGAAAAAAGTCATCGTGGTGCCGGGACGTTTAATTAACGTGGTGATCTGACCAAATGAGAATGCCGATACGCGCAAGCTTGCTGATAGTGCTGATGCTCTCCCTGCTGCTTGGGGCTTGCGGCTTTCATTTACGCGGGCAGAACGCCTTTACGTTACAGTTCCAGAAACTGTATGTAAAGTCGCCGAATGACTATGCGCCTTTCATCACAGAGTTGAAGAGCGCCATCCAGGCAAATGGTGTGAAAATCACTAATACGCCCGAGCAGGCGCAACTGACGCTACAGATCGTTTCCGAAGTGACGGATAAGCAGATTCTTTCCCTGAGCGGCGGCGGTCAAGTGCTCCAATACACTTTGCAGTACCGCGTCTCGCTGCGTCTCTATGATCAGAAGCAGCAGGAATGGCTTGTCCCACAAGAAATCAAGCTGCGGCGCGACTTTTCTTATGACAATACCAAGGTGCTCGCCATGATTCAGGAAGAGGCCCTGCTGTACGAGAACATGCGCAGCGACGCAGTACAGCAGGTGCTGCGCCGTTTAGATCACGCCCACCCCCCCCTACCGGATACACCGCAATGAAGCTCGGCATCCAACCATGAAGCTCTCCGCTGAAGAGTTGCCGCGCCATCTTGCCAAGGGGCTTGCGCCGCTGTACGTCATTCACGGCGAGGCGCTGCTGCTCTCTATCGAGGCGGCAGATGCTATCCGTGCTGCGGCACGCGCGGCGGGTTATGACGAACGCGAGGTATTGACTGTCGAGCAAGGTTTCAAATGGGCAGAGTTGCGCAATAGTGCGCAGAGTCTGTCACTGTTTTCCTCGCGTAAGCTGGTGGAATTGCGCATCCCGACCGGCAAACCCGGCGTGGAAGGTGCGCAGACCCTACAGGATTATTGCGGGCAATTGAGTGCCGATACGGTGACGGTGGTCACGCTGCCGAAGCTGGATAAAACCGCGCAGAACAGCAAGTGGTTCACCGCGCTGGCGGAACACGGCGTGGTCATTGCCACCGAGGAAATCGCACTGAACGCCCTTCCCAGTTGGATCGCAGGTCGCTTGCAACGCCAAGGGCAATCTACCGACATGGATACGTTGCGTTTTCTGGCGGAACGCGTGGAAGGCAATATGCTGGCAGCTTTTCAGGAAATCCAGAAACTGGCCTTGCTGTTTCCTGCCGGGCCGCTTTCCTTCGAGCAAGTGAAAGATGCGGTGATGGATGTGGCGCGCTACGATGTATTCAAGTTGTCCGAAGCCATGCTTGCGGGCGACGCCGCGCGCTATGCGCGCATCCTTGACGGCCTGCGCGCGGAAGGCGAGGCCACGGTACTCATCCTGTGGGCGTTGTCGGAAGATATTCGCGCGCTCGCCAAAGTGTCGCGCGCCATGCAGGGCGGCGGCAATCTGGCGAGCGCATTGCGCGATGCGCGTGTGTGGGGCGTACGTCAGAAGCTGGTGGAGCGCGCAGTGCGGCGCTTTAAACCGGCCATCGCAGAGCGCGCCCTGCGCCAGGCTGCACATGTAGATAAGGTGATAAAAGGCTTGCGCAGCGGTGATGTGTGGAGCGAGTTGCTGCAATTGGGCGTGCGTTGCGCGCGGGCTGGGGTAGCATGAATGAAAATGTATTGTTGGTGCTTACAAACCTGCCGGATCGTGACAGTGCACAACGTATGGCCGATGCCCTGATTGAAAGCCGCACCGCCGCTTGTGTAAATATTCTGGCCGAATGCAGTTCGGTCTATCGCTGGCAGGGGAAAATTGAAACGGCCAGCGAAATACCGCTGCTGATCAAAACCACGCGCGCTGCCTATCCGCGCCTCGAAGCGACCCTCCGTGCGCACCATCCATATGAACTTCCGGAAATCATCGCTGTCTCTGTTGAGACCGGCTTCCCCGGCTATTTGCAATGGGTGGCGCAGGAAACCCAAATGCCGGAAAATGAAGGTAACTAAGGAATAAATGACGATGCGCCTGTTGCTATTAATAATATTATGTCTTGCCCAGCTCTCCCATGCGGAAGGTTTCTTTGATCGGTTGCCATCGCTGGGCGGCGCAAAACAACCAACCTTCTTGCAACCGGATCAGGCTTTCGGGTTGGATGTATCGGTGCGCGATGGTCATACCCTGATCGCCAGTTTCAGAGTGACTCCCGAATACTATCTATACCGCGACAAGGTCACTTTCAGCACGGCAGATTTGGGCATCAAGATTAGCAACGTATCCTTGCCGAAAGGGGAGCTGAAACACGATGCCAATTTGGGCGATCTGGAAGTGTTTCACCAATCCTTCCAGGCACTGATCACGCTGGAGCGCAGCAATAATGCGGCGCGGAATATTACGCTGGATGCCAGCTATCAGGGTTGCAGCGAGAAGGGGCTGTGTTATCCGCCGATTAAGAAATCAATCAATATCGCACTGCCTGCTATATCCGCCACATCTGTGGAACATCCGACTGCTACCAATAAGTTTTCTCCAGATGCAGCCGTCACCGTCACGTCCTTGCCATCGGCAGAACCACAAATACAGGACGCCCTCCCATCACAATCTGCCGCCGACGAAAACACCCAGAATGACAACAGCCAAATCGCCAAGCTGTTCAAGCAGGGCAGCTTCTGGTTGATCATTTCGTTCTTTTTCGGTGCCGGGCTACTGCTCGCCTTCACGCCTTGCATGTTCCCCATGGTACCTATACTGTCCGGCATCATCGTCGGGCGTGGCCATAAAATCACCCATGCACATGGCTTCATCCTGTCACTGGCCTATGTGATGGGCATGGCGCTGACCTATGCCGCCGTCGGCGTGGCTGCGGGGCTATCCGGCACGCTGTTGTCAAACGCCCTGCAAACTCCGTGGGTGCTGGGCAGTTTTGCCGGGGTATTCGTACTGCTGTCCCTGTCCATGTTCGGTTTCTACGAACTGCAACTCCCCACCGCGCTGCAAAGCCGCTTGTCTGACACCAGCAACAAGCTGCACGGCGGCCATCTCAGCGGAGTATTCGTGATGGGTGCGCTATCCGCCATTATTGTCGGCCCTTGCGTCGCTGCTCCGCTGGCAGGCGCGCTGCTGTATATCGGACAAACGCATGACGCCTTCCTCGGCGGCACGGCACTGTTCTCAATGGCGCTGGGTATGGGCGTGCCGTTGCTGCTGATCGGTGCTTCTGCCGGAACGCTATTACCCAGAGCCGGGGCGTGGATGGAATCGGTCAAGCGCCTCTTCGGCGTGTTGTTGCTGGCAGTCGCCCTCTGGCTCATTTCGTCGCTGATTCCGGTCAGCGTGCAAATGTTGCTGTGGGCGGTGCTGCTGATCCTGTCCGCAGTTTACTTGCATGCGCTGGACGCGCTGCCGCACACTGCGTCCAACTGGCACAAGTTATGGAAGGGTGTCGGCATCCTCGCACTGCTGCTCGGCATCGCTTACCTGATCGGCGCGCTTTCCGGCGCGCGCGACATTTTGCGCCCGCTGGGCGGAATTGGCAGCGCCCAAGCGGGAACTTCCACAACTCTGCAATTCACACGGATTAAGAATATTGCCGAACTGGATGCCCGCATCGCGCAGGCAGGCGGCAAGCCCATTATGCTGGATTTCTATGCCGACTGGTGCGTGTCATGCAAGGAAATGGAGCGCAACACTTTTTCCGATACCAAGGTGCAGGCCAAGCTGAAAAACACCCAATTGCTGCAAGCGGATGTCACCGCCAACAACGAGGATGACAAAGCACTGCTGGCACGCTATAAGCTGTTCGGCCCGCCCGCCATTTTGTTTTACGATAAGCAAGGCAAGGAGCAAACTGATTTCCGTGTGACGGGTTATCAGGACGCGCCCCAATTCTTGCAATCGCTGCAAAATGTGGGGGTTTAAACCAGAAAGTCATGTCCGAGCTTAACGACCCTAGAGTCTTTTTTGCCGCAGAGCGGACACTACTCGCCTGGAACCGCACCAGCCTCGCCCTGATGGCTTTCGGATTCGTCATCGAGCGTTTCGGCTTGTTCGTGACCATTCTCCTGCCTCAACACGCACCGCCATTGCAACGCGGCCTCTCGTTCTGGACAGGGCTGGCTTTTGTTCTTCTGGGTGCATGGGTTGCCGCGTATTCGACCATACAGTACCGCAAGGTACTCAAGACCTTAAAGCCGGTTGAAATTCCGGAAGACTATCGGACCAATCCGGGAGTCATCACCAACCTGGTGGTCGCCGCGTTGGGTATCGCTCTGACCATCTATTTCTTTCAGGGTGTTTAATGTGAAACTCGCGTAGCAATAACCAGCCGTTTGGCAACGATCTTTTAGTTGGTTATCAAGCCTGCTCGGTCGCTTGCCCCGCAAGCTCCTGCAACAGCATGGCCTGTGCACTTTTGGGCGCGGCACGGCGCGGAGTCTTGCGGCGGTAGTGGCCGTCCGCATCCATGTTCCACGCCTGGCAGTTGTCCAGCATATAAATCTTCAGTCCCTCTTCGAGGACGCGCTTCTTCAGTTTTTTATCGAGCACTGGGAAGCACACTTCAATGCGGCGGAAGAAGTTGCGATCCATCCAGTCGGCGCTGGCGAGGTACACGTCGTGAGCGAGGTTGTTACGGAAGTAGAAGATGCGCGTGTGTTCGAGGAAACGGCCAATCACCGAGTACACGCGGATGTTGTCGGATAGCCCCGGAACACCCGGACGCAGCGCGCACACGCCGCGCACGATAAGGTCCACCTTTACCCCAGCCTGCGAAGCTTCGTACAGAGCCATGATAGTTTCCGGTTCCAGCAGGGCATTCATCTTGGCGATGATGTGCGCGGGCTTGCCTGCCTGGGCGATTTTGGTCTCGTTGCGGATGGCGCTTAGAACCTGGTTGTGTAGCGAGAACGGCGATTGCCACAAATGGCGCAGCTTGCCCGCCTTGCCCAGGCTGGTGAGCTGTCCGAATACTTCGTTAACATCTGCGCAGATTTCCTCGTTGGCGGTAAACAAGCCGAAGTCGGTATAGAGCCGCGCGGTGCGCGGGTGATAGTTACCGGTGCCGAGGTGTACGTAGCGGCGCAACTTGCCGTCCTCGCGCCGCACTACCATCAACATCTTGGCGTGGGTCTTGTGGCCGACCACGCCATAAACCACGTGCGCACCGACCTCTTCCAATCTGCTGGCCCAGTTGATATTGGCTTCCTCGTCAAAGCGCGCGAGCAGTTCCACCACCACGGTTACTTCCTTGCCGAGCTGAGTTGCCCTGATCAAGGCTTCCATCAGTTCTGAATCCACGCCAGTACGGTACACCGTCTGTTTGATGGCAACCACCTTGGGGTCGGTAGAGGCTTGATTGATAAAATCAATAACCGGTTTGAACGACTGGAAGGGATGGTGCAGCAATACATCCCCCTTGCGGATGACCTTGAACAAGTCCGCACCTTTTTTTTGCAATACGTTGGGCACACCGGGCGAGAACTCCGGAAACTTCAGGTCGTTGCGCGCCACCTGACCCGGAATGTCCATTAATCGCACCAGATTGACCGGGCCATCCACGCGATACAAATCGTCCTGTCCCAAGTCGAATTGCTGCAACAGGTAATCTGCCACCTGCGGCGCGCAGTTGTCGGTCACCTCCAGCCGCACTGCGTTGCCAAAATGGCGCTGCGGCAATTCACCCTGCAAGCTGGTGCGCAGATTCTTTACTTCCTCGTCATCCACGAACAGGTTGCTGTTGCGCGTGACACGGAACTGATGACAACTGAGCACTTCCATACCGCCGAACAATTCACCGACATGGGCATGCAGGATGGAAGACAGAAACACAAAACCGTGTGCGCAACCGGCTATTCCTGGGGGCAACAGGATAGTGCGCGGCAACACGCGCGGCGCCTGCACGATCGCCTTGGTGGAATTGCGCCCGAATGCATCCTTGCCTTGCAGGTCAACCGCAAAGTTTAAACTCTTGTTGAGGACGCGCGGAAAAGGATGCGACGGATCGAGCCCGATTGGAGTCAATACCGGCATCACTTCATTGAAAAAAAATTCGCGCACCCAAGCTCGTTGCGCGTCGTTCCACTTGGTTCGGCGCAAGAAGCGAACGCCTTCCTGATCGAGGGTGGGCAGTATTTCTTCGTTGAGTACCTGGTATTGCCGTGTGATGATCTGATGCGCCTGTTCGCGCACCAGCTTCAGGGTTTGCCGCGCATCCATGCCATCCGCTCCGGCGGGAACCCCGACGAGACTGATCTGCTCCTTCAGCCCGGCGACGCGAATCTCGAAAAATTCATCCAGATTGCTGCTGACAATGCACAAGTATTTCAGCCGCTCCAGCAGTGGAACGCTGGCATCCTCTGCCTGTGCTAATACACGCCGGTTGAATTCCAGTTGACCCAGTTCGCGGTTGAGAAAATGTTGTGCAGGAAATTTTTTGGCCACTATGACGAATGCCCTGATTATATTTTTGGTGGCACGTAGCCTTCGGGCATTTGTGTTCCATCGCCGAAAAAGTAATTTTCCATCTGTCCGGCTAAATATTTGCGTGCCTGTGCATCAGCGAGATTGAGGCGATTCTCGTTCACCAGCATAGTCTGAAAACGTATCCAGCCCTGCCATGCTTCCTTCGAAATACTGTCGAAAACACGTTGACCCAACGGGCCGGGGTAGGGCAAACGATCCAAGCCTTCCGCTTCACGTCCGAGTTTTACGCAGTTCACCATTCTTGCCATAACGAATTCTCCAGTATCCAGTTTAAAGTTTGATTGTTACAAAGCCTTTACAAACACCTTGGATCGCCGCTGGTAGTTGTATAAAGATTTTTTTTGCGCAGGCAATTGCCCAATATCAGCTTCCTTGAAGCCACGCTCGATGAACCAGTGTGCGGTGCGTGTGGTCAACACGAATAGCTTGCGCAAGCCCTGCGCTTGCGCCTCCGCAGTAATGTGCTTGAGCAGGGCATCGCCGTAGCCGTGTCGGCGGTTACCGGGCTGCACCGCGAGGCAAGCCAGTTCGGCAGCCTTTTCGTCGTTAAACGGATACAGTGCGGCACAGCCGATGATGCGACGGTCATGCTCCAGCACCACGAAACGGTCTATCTCGCGCTCCAGCAATTCGCGGTTGCGCCGCACCAGTATCCCCTCTTCTTCCAACGGCTGCAGCAACTGCAGGATGCCGCCGACATCGTTGATGGTAGCATCGCGCAGGGTATTAAGCGTGCTTTCCACCACCATGCTGCCGATGCCCACATCAGAAAATAATTCCTGCAATATCGCCCCATCAACGTGGCGACTAATCAGATGCGAACGCGCCACACCTTCTTCGCAGGCGCGTATCGCGCAAGGGAGAAACAAGCTGACATCGTCCGGCAGTGTACGCTTCCCAGCCAGGAGTTTGCTGGCATCGGCTACAGTCAGCTCGCTCAGTAACACGCCCTTTTTGTCATGCACTCCGTCGTGATCCATCAGGAAGATAAGCTTATCTGCATCCAGCGCGATAGCCGTCTGCGTCGCCACATCTTCCAGCGTGAGATTGAACACCTCGCCGGTGGGCGAATAACCCAGCGACGACAGCAGTACCACTTCGTTGAAGGCGAGTCGGTCTTTGATCGCGGCTACATCTACCTTGCGCACTTTGCCGGTGTGCAGCAGATCCACACCGTTAATCACCCCGATCGGCTGAGCGGTGATAAAGTTACCTCCCGCCACGCGGATGTCGGCGTTGGCCATCGGCGAATTCGCCAGCCCCATGGACAGTAGCGCCTCGATTTCCACACGTACCCGACCCACAGCCTCCTTTACGCATTGCATGGTTTCCGTATCGGTCAGGCGGATGTTCTGGTGGTAGCGATCCTCGATATTGTTGTGCGCAAGGTGTTGCTCAATCTGCGGGCGGGCGCCATGCACCAACACCAATCGCACGCCCAAGCTGGCGAGCAGGTTGAGATCGTGGGTCAATTCGACGAACTTACCGTCCGCCACCACCTCTCCGCCGAAAGCCACCACGAAGGTGCGACCACGGAACGCGTTGATGTATGGCGCGACCGAACGGAACCAGGCGACAAATTCGGCAGGGGCAAGGGAAGGCAGTTGTGGCATAAATTTACTAATTAATTTACATGGTTCAGTATATAAACCGCTTCACCTTATGTAAAGCCGATGTTTCGTTGTTACAGAAATTTTGGCACACCCCGCATTCCTTAATCTGGGTTTGCCAATATTGCGCCACTCACAATCACCAGGCCGCGCACAATCAGCAGCGCCTTGCCCTGCGAGTGATGGTCATCGCGGGCGGTAAGGTCGCCTTTAAATATTTTGCGAGCGGTGTGTATTTGTGCGCCATCCAGTGCGTACATCGTGATGAGCAGGATGAAGTGCATCCACACCAGAGAAGAAAATATGTCCTGTTGTTCGATCAGACGGTGCCACCAGTGGCGGTGCAGGTACAGAAAAACTGGCATTCCCGCATCGAAAACCATGATGGCGATCATCACCGGAATATGAAAAAAACGTTTACGCGGCAGAAAGTACGCTGCCAACATAAGCAGATAAGAAAAAAAGGCGGCGAGGGAGGTTGTGAGCAACATGAAGCGCTATTATAAAGCTTCTTTGCTTTGCCTATGGCTCAGAAGCGTGTAGCCAAGCCAACGCTCCCATACCTGCGCTATGTCCGCTTGCGAAACAGGCGGTGAGCAGATAACCCCCGGTGGGCGCTTCCCAATCGAGCATCTCGCCCGCACAGAACATACCAGGCATGGCGCGCACCATCAGGCATTCATCCAGCGCCTCGAAAGTTACACCACCTGCGCTGCTGATGGCCTCATCCAGCGGACGCGGTGCGATGAGCCGTAGCGGCAATGATTTGATCGCAGCTGCCAGGCGTTCAGGATAATCGAAATCTGCTGGGGGCAATAGTTCGCGCATCAGCCCAGCCTTCACTCCTTTGATGTTGGCCCGGCTCTGCAAATGGCTAGACATTGAGCGGGAGCCGCGTGGATGCGCAATCTCAGCGATGACGCGCGCCAAGTCTTTTCCGGGTGCCAAGTCCAGGTAAATGACAGCTGCGCCCGTGGCGGCGATCTCATCGCGCAGGAGAGCCGACAAGGCGTAGATCAGGCCGCCTTCAACACCGTTCGCCGTCACCATGAGATCGCCCTGCCGACGATGGGAGTTTCCCGCCGCATCGGTAAAAGTCGCTGTCACCGACTTCGCCGGATGCCCGGCGAATTTTTTGCTGAAGTGCTCGCTCCAACCGACATCGAAACCGCAATTCGCGGGCCGCAATGGCTCAACTGGAATGCCGAGTTGCGTGAGCAACGGCACCCATGCGCCATCGGAACCGAGTCGCCCCCAACTCCCGCCACCCAGTGCCAGCACCACCGCATCGGCATGCACAATGCGCTCGCCCTGCGCGGTAGCAAAACACAGCGCACCCATTTTTTTATCATCCCCACTTGTCTCAACCCAACCGCACCAGCGATGGCGCATGTGAAAACTCACCCCGGCGTTGCGCAAACGGTGCAGCCAAGCACGCAATAGAGGAGCAGCCTTCATGTCAGCCGGGAACACGCGCCCGGAAGTACCAACGAATGTGGTTATGCCGAGGCCATGCACCCACTCCCGCAACGCCTCCGGCCCGAAGGCATCAAGCAGCGGCTGGATCTGCGCGCGACGTGCGCCGTAGCGTGAGAGAAAAGATTCCGCAGGTTCGGCGTGCGTAATATTCATGCCGCCCTTGCCCGCCATCAGAAATTTGCGCCCCACGGATGGCATGGCATCGTAAATATCAACCTGCGCACCACCCTGAATCAACACCTCTGCCGCCATCAGCCCGGCAGGCCCGCCACCGATTATGGCAACCGACTCAAGCTTATTCCTCATCCAGCAATCGCCCCGCAATCGCCCAGTTTTCATCCGGCAATTCGTCAAAGGCTATGTAGGTATAGGACTTCGGTTTGTGCGCAATACGCTCCAGCGTATCAGTGATTTCCAGCGCAATCTGGGCTTTCTGTTCGCGGCTAAGAGTGCCAGCGATGCGGATATTGACATAAGGCATGGTGTCTCCCTGAGAGATGAAATTAAAACGAGTAATCAGAATTCAGCGTGTGGAGAGGAGATCAGCGATACACCTCCATTTTATGACTTGCCCTGCTTCGACTTTTTGTTTTTGCTGTCTCGCGTACTGATACGCCACACAAACCAGACAAGCACAATAGCGGTGACCAACGTTACAAATTCAAGTACCCAAACAATCGTTTGAACATCTTCTTTCACTTTTCCACTCCGTTCGCTTTTTATTCTTTATGTAATTTTGTACGCCGGATGCTGCGACTGTCAGCGACATTTTTACGTGTCAGCCCCTACCCATTGCGATTATCCAGTGTCGTTAAAAGCAGTCGTTAGGAATGCGCTGTTCGCCTAAAAATAATATTCAATCAAGTTCTCAACCAGCTCAAAGAGTCCAATTGCGATTAAAGCCCCCAACAATATAAAGCCAGCTATTTTCCACCTGCCGGTTTTATTGACATGAATCATCACATCGCTTTGAGCAATAAAAGAGTGCCGATCAAGATTTCCTTTGGATTGCAGCAACATCATGCGACATGAACGCAAATCATCCGCCAATTCTTTGGCGCTCTGGCAACGATCTTCCAGTTTCTTTTCAAGGCACTTGGCGACAATCATGTCCAGCATGGCTGGAACATCAGAGTTCAATGAGCTAGGCTTAGGCGGAATTTCATTAACAATCTGATACATGACCGAATTAACATTTTCACCAGAGAATGGCCGTCTGCCTGTTAGAAGTTCATATAGCACGATGCCAAGTGAAAAAATATCCGATTGAGAGGTAATTGAAGCGCCCTTAACTTGTTCAGGTGACATGTACAAAGGCGACCCCACAATCATGCCAACCTGAGTTAGCAATAAAGAGGAATAGGAATCCATTTGCGCGATGCCGAAATCAGCGATTTTGACATGATTATCGTTCAATACCATTATGTTTGAAGGCTTGATGTCGCGGTGCACAATGCCATGCTGATGGGCAAAGGCCAAGGCATCCGCCACTTGAATTACAATGTTCAGAACCTCATCAATTGGCAAGCGCTTTTCACCAATAACGTTATGTAGCTCGCGTCCTTCCATGAGCTCCATCGCGATGTAGGCCACATCGTTACTTTCACCCAGGTCGTGGATTGTGACTATGTTAGGATGATTCAAGCGCCCTGCCGCTTTAGCCTCCTGATAGAACCTTGCTTCGTATTCTTCTCTTTGCTTCTTATCCAAACTTTGAAGGTCAATAGCTTTGATTGCGACAAGGCGTTCAATTAGAGGGTCGTTGGCTTTGTAAACGACTCCCATGGCGCCTCGCCCCAACTCTTCAATAATTTCATAGCGTCCGAGATGGCTGATCATTGCTTTCCCTTATTAGTCGATTTGCCTGCCTTTCTGCAACTCCAAGGCTAAGCGCGTGCGTGCTACCAAGTCAATCCGTATGCAATGTAGCTGGAATATTTGTGCTGTGCGGAATAGTCTGTTAACTCACGTCCGACGGACAAGAGCAACCGATTATGCAAGTCCAAGTTATAAACGCCCCCCAAACTGAAGCCCATAGTAGCGGTATCAGTTGGAAACTGGATGGTTTCGTGGAATATCTCACCACCAAGAGTCACACGGTCAGATATGTTTTTTTGCAATTCCCACCCAAAGTACCAATTATTGTGGGCGTCAGGAGCCTTGTTGATCCAGTAACCGCCACCGCCGTAACTTTGCCAATCCCCCCATGTTTTTTGAATCCAGACGGGTAAAAATATCTGCGTTCCGCCGTTGCCCAACCCCTTATTCGCATCTCCGTTAGGGGTGACGACAATGGGGAAAACAGCCATCATTGGATGGGAGTCGGTTTCCTGCAAAAAGCGGTATTTCGCACCCAGCATAAGATCGCCAAATCCTTGTTGCCCTCCCTGACCTGCGGGGTTACTAAAAACATAGGGGACGGTTATGCTCAATTGCAAATCGGGAAGCGCACCGTAATTATATTCAACCTCGGGAGTAACAGTACTGCCGCTTTGGGAGTTTGTCTGTGATGAGGCAATATACATTTCACTATGTTGGTATTCCACTGGCTCTGGATCGTCGGTAACAAATGGAGGGCCGCACCATGCTGGCGATGTCGTAAAAAGCGATCCGCTTAATGCGATAGACAACAATCCTGTTTTATATATTCGATGCAGCATGATAAGTTGAAGAGTACCAGATTGTGTATTTGGCATCAGAGTTTTTGTTTATGGAGAAGTTCCGGAAGGCTTAATGACTAACCACGCCCCCTTTGCCATTTGCTTTGGCCGCATACATCGCCTTGTCTGCCTTAATAAAAACTTCCAACAATTCAGCTGTTCACCAAAAACTGCTTGTAGCGGTAAGTGGTCAAATTGCGCTTGCGTTGATTGCATCATGGAGATTCCACTCTTGCTTCTTTCACTGCGAAACGATAACCAATCCTCTCGCTTTATTGCTGGTGGCGTCGATGGTCGAAATTGCCTGCCGCAGGGTGCTGATACTAACCCACACCGGGGGATATTTGTACTTTGCCACATCGAGGATCAGCACGCTGTCTGTCTGCGCGTCATAGGCCGCTAAAACCGACCAATGTCCGCCACCCACTTGCCCCAATGTTGCGCGCAAATAATTCACCAGCACAAATTGCCCATCATCACCCAGCGCCTTTTGCAACAAGGTGCGTAGCTCCTCATCGTTCAGGCTGTCGCCAGCGATGGATTTCACTTTGACACCGTGAACAACCAGTGTTTCGACCATCTGTTCCCGTGTCATTCCCATAGCCAGCACTGTCTGCGGGCTAATAATTTTCGTGACTTCGGGCGTGAAATAGTTACTCTGTAAAGTAGCCGTAGGGCGCATAAGCCGGATCAACGGGCTTCTTTATCGGCATGGCATTAAGCACGGTTATAGCGCTGGCTACGGAACAATACGTCTGGGTGTTCTGCACAGCGAATGTCGGACTCAGTTGCCAGAAATCCGCATCGGCCGGGATGCGAGCATGCAATATTTTGCCTGCTTCCGAATTCCAATAAACCACAGATGGTTCGTCGCCCGCGCAGACGGAATTCGCCGACACCACAAAAAATAGTATGATCAAAAACAATATCTTGTTCATAAGTGACCTTCCTGATTGTTGGCAATTCACGACTTTACGAAGCCGCAGAAAAAATATTCGCATCTTGCTCGCAGTATTGGCATAATTTTTAAAGTTGAATTCGACAAGGATTGAGAGTATAAAATAATCGTGGTTGAGAAAACCACAGGGCTTGAGAAGGTTAACCATTACAGGGAGACGCTTATCGAGAATTCAACGACTGATTATTTGTAGATTCTATCCCATCAGCATTCGTGCTGACCAAGTTGGCATCCCATATGCCGACACGTAACGCCGCCACATGCGGCGTTATTAGTTTCCGGATAAGTTACTCAATTTTTTCTCTTGAGGAGTACGGCAGCTTTAGCTGCCTCATTGCAATTGTACGTATTGTTGCCAAGTTGTTTGCACTCAGCCAAGTCAGCAGCCAGCTCATCCGGATGAGTCGTGTAGTAATCCTGAGTCTTGGTTTGCCCGCAGGCTGACAGGGCAACCACCACCGCCAACATAATTTTCTTATTCATTTTTTCTCTTTCGTTTCTCTGCCAACTTTGCAATATTTTTACTGGATGATAAACGAGTCAAAAAGCACATCGGTTACGCCTTCCTTATCAGAGAGTCCCAAGGCCTGATTAACGGCGACTTTGGATTCCTGAACCAATTTCTGTTTGCCTTCGGTTGAACCTAACTGAGCTGCATCCTTGCTGCTGAGCAAAAGAATCATTTTGTGGCGAATGACAGGCATATACAGCTTAACTCTGTCGCCCACATCGGGTTTGGCGAGTTTGAGCGTCATCTCGACCTGAATGTATTGTTGAGTCGGCCCCATAAGATTGACCACGATAGCATCAACCTTTGCAAACAGATCATTACCACCTCCTTCTGCTTTGCCGCCGCCTTCTTCTGCGTTAGCGACGTTTGCCATCAAAAGGAAAACTCCCAAAAACAAGGGAATTGCAAGAGCTTTGAAGAGGTTCATTGAGCAGTACGGATTGAAAATACAAGGGCAATTCTACCAGTGACAACAAATACCCGCATCAGATCGTCACTCGTTCCCAGTAACATTCACGAATTAACTGAAATCTCCCCACAATGTTTGCAATGCAGCAATACCGGCCAAAGCGGCAGTCTCGGTGCGCAATACGCGAGGGCCGAGCAGGATAGAGACGAAACCAACTTGATGAGCCATTATAATTTCGTCTGCGCTAAAGCCACCCTCCGGGCCGATCAACAGGATAATTTTCTCTTGTAGACGAGCTTGTTGATGCAGGGTGGTGGCGCCTTCGGGTTGCAAGATGAATTTTGCACTGGTGACATCGCGCATCTGCGCCAGCCAAGCGCTTAATTCCTGCGGCGCATGGACTTGCGGTAGCCTATTGCGCCCGCATTGCTCGCAGGCGGCGATAGTGACACTGCGCCAGTGCTCGGTGCGCTTTTCCGCACGTTCGCTGGACAACTTGGCAACACTACGCTGGGTCTGTACCGGTTGAACTTCTACCGCACCGAGTTCGGTAGCTTTCTGCACCACCCAATCCATTTTTTCGCTGCTACACATGGCCTGTGCCAGCACGATATGCAAGGATGGATTAAGTTCAGGGACGCATCGCTTCAGCTTGCCCAGCACCACTCGTTTGCCACTGATTTCGCTAATAGTGGCGTCAAGCGCATTGCCTACACCGTCGAATACCTGCACTGGGTCGTTCACGCGCAGGCGCAGTACGCGATTAGCGTGATGGGCTGCTTCCGGAGGCAATTCAAGGGTGGCTCCGAATAACAAGGGCGAGGGGCAATAGAAGCGCGGTACGGACATGATCAGGTTATAGGGTAGGTGGGTAGACAGTTTGGCGTGATAATATAACGACCCAAGTAAAAAATGTGGTTTAGGAGAATAGAATCATGGTCAGTCTACAACCGCCAATCTGTGATTTCGGTTGGAAAGCGCGCGAGTTCGACTTGCCAGGCGTGGATGGCAAGCGTTACACGCTGGAAAACATACGCGGCAAGAACGGTTTGCTAGTGATGTTTATCTGCAACCACTGTCCCTATGTGAAATCCATCCGTGACCGCATTGTGCGCGATACGCGCGAGTTGTTGCAACATGGCATCAACAGTATCGCCATCATGTCGAACGATCCTGCCGAGTATACGGAGGATTCATTCGAAAACATGCAAGCGGTGGCGCACGAATTTAATTTCCCTTTTCCTTATGTGTGGGACGCAACGCAGCAGATCGCCAAGGATTATGGCGCGGTGTGTACCCCGGACTTTTTCGGTTTCAATGCAAATCTCGAACTGCAATATCGTGGCCGCTTGGACGCCTCGCGCAAGGATGCGGTTGCAGATGCCCCGCGCAACTTGTTCAATGCTATGGTTCAGGTGGCACAGACCGGGCAAGGGCCGCGCGAGCAGATCGCCAGCATGGGCTGTTCCATCAAATGGAAGGATGCGGCGTGATACAGCATGTTGAAAAACGCACCACGCCGCGTTCCAAAACCATGGGGGCGATGCTGAAAGCGGTGGTCGCGGCGGTCAAACTGGTCGCGGCGGAGGAAATCATGCCGCTCTATATGAAGGTGGCGCACCAGCGCAAGAGCGATGGCAGCCTGTGCACCGAGGCAGATCTGGCGGCACAGCGCGCATTGACCAAGAAACTGCAAGCCATTCTCAACGTGCCGGTGCTGGGCGAAGAGATGCCCGCCGAGGAGCAACATGCAATATGGCAAGCCAGCAACGAAGGCCTGTGGTGCATAGATCCGATAGACGGCACCTCCAACTTTGTGCGCGGCCTGCCGTATTTTGCAGTATCCGTTGCGCTGCTGCGCGAGGGCAAGAGCGTGCTGGGTGTGGTGTACGACCCGGTGGCGGACGAAGCATTTGCCGCCGAAAAAGGAAAAGGTGCATTCCTGAACAGCGAACGGCTGATTGTGCGCGAAGCGGCCGAATCGCTGGGTCATGCATTGGCGAATGTGGATATGAAACGGTTAAACCCCAAGCTGGTCGCACAACTGGCGGCCAATCCGCCATATAGTTCGCAGCGCAATTTCGGCGCCAGTGCGCTGGACTGGTGTTATACCGCTGCCGGACGCTACGACGTGTACCTGCATGGTGGACAAAAGCTGTGGGATTATGCTGCCGGTACGCTGATTTTATGGGAGGCCGGCGGCCATGCCTGTTGTATCGAAAATGATGATTTTTCCCAAGGCGATATCTGGCAGCGTTCGGTGATCGCGGCACGCGACAAGAAATTATTCGACGAATGGAAGAGCTGGATACGCGCACAGCAATGACTTAGAGGACAGGCGTGAAGATACTGATACTTGGGGCAGGACAAGTCGGTTCGACGGTGGCGGAAAGCCTGGTTAGCGAAGCCAACGACATCACCGTGGTGGACACCAACGCGGATAAACTCCGCTTGCTGCAAGACCGTTTTGACCTGCGCACTCTGGTGGGTAATGCTTCTCATCCTTCCACACTGGAGCAGGCCGGTATTGCCGACGCCGACATCCTGCTGGCAGTGACACAAAGCGACGAAGTCAACATGGTGGCGTGCAAACTGGCTGCAAGCCTGTACAACACACCAACTAAAATTGCGCGGATACGTGCAACCGGTTATCTGGAACATCCCGAAATTTTCAGCCCCGAAAATTTCTGCATAGATTTCTCCATCTGTCCCGAACAAATACTCACCGATTACATCCGCAAGCTGATCGAGTTTCCCGAAGCGTTGCAAGTGCTGGAATTTGCCAATGGTCTCGTGTCGCTGGTGGCGGTGAAGGTGTTCGAGGGCGGCCCGCTGGTGGACAAACCGCTGAGCTTCTTGCGCAGCCACATGCCGCATGTCGATGCGCGTGTCGCCGCGATTTTCAGACAAGACGGGCCGCTCATCCCGGAAGGCGATACGGTGGTCGAGGCGGGCGACGAGATTTTCTTCATCGCCGCCACCGGGAATATCCGCAGTGTGATGAAAGAGTTGCGCCGCATGGATAAACCGACCAAGCGCGTGATGATCGTCGGCGGTGGCAATATCGGACGGCGCCTGGCGCGCGCTCTGGAGCAAGACTATCAGGTCAAGCTGATCGAGTACAACAAAAAAACCTGTGAAAATCTGGCGGGTGAGTTGAAGCACACACTGGTGTTAAACGGCGACGGTACTGACGAGAACTTGCTGGCTACCGAACATGTGTCGGAGGTGGATGTGTTCTGCGCACTGACCAACGACGACGAGAACAACATCATGTCTACGTTGCTGGCCAAACGCGACGGTGCACGCAAGGTGATTGCACTGATCAACCGCAATGCTTATGTTGGCTTGGTGCAGGGCGGCAAGATAGACATTGCTCTGTCGCCCGCGCACGTGACCATCGGCTCGCTGTTGGCATATGTGCGTCAGGGCGATGTGGCCGTGGTGCATTCGCTACGGCGCGGTGCGGCAGAGGCACTGGAACTGGTGGCGCACGGTGACCGCCAGTCCTCCCGAGTAGTGGGGCGGCGCATAGACGAGATTGATCTGCCCAAGGGCGCCACCATAGGCGCCCTCGTGCGTGGCGACGAGGTACTCATGGGACATCGCGATCAAGTGATCGAAGCGGATGATCACGTCATTGTATTCGTGATCAACAAAAGAATGATTCACAAGGTCGAAAAACTGTTTCAGGTAGGGATCGGGTTCTTTTAGATGCAGCGCATATTCACTGTTTTTCACGCGTTGGGCCTGATGCTGGTAGTTTTCAGCGCGGCTTACCTGATGCCGATTGCGGCCTCATGGATTTACGCTGACGGAACATGGGTTAATTTCGTCTTGGCGATGGTAATGACTTTCGCCACGGGCATGCTGATGTGGCTGTTGACGCGCCGCTATAAGGGCGAACTATCTATTCGGCATGGCTATCTATTGGTAGTCGGCATGTGGACAGCGATGCCCGCCGTGGCAACGCTGCCATTGCTCATGGTAATAAATGGTCTGTCTTTTACTCATGCCTATTTTGAAACCATGTCCGGGATCACTACTACCGGCGCGACGGTGCTGAGCGGGCTGGACAATCTGCCCCCCGCCATCAATATCTGGCGGCACGAACTAAGCTGGCTGGGCGGCATGGGTATCATCGTGCTGGCGGTGGCCGTTCTGCCTTTGTTGGGTGTCGGCGGACGCCAATTGTTCAGGGCGGAAACACCGGGGCCGATGAAAGATTCCGCGCTGACCCCGCGCATCACCGAGACGGCACGCAATTTGTGGCTGGTATATTTCGGCATCACGGTCGCCTGCATCGCATCGCTGAAATTGGTTGGAATGAACTGGCTGGACGCTATCTGCCATGCCTTTGCGACGATGGCGCTGGGCGGATTTTCCACGCATGACGCCAATATCGGCTTTTTCAATTCTCCCGCCATCGAATTCGTGCTCATCCTATTTATGCTGTTGGCGGCGATGAATTTTTCTACACATTTTTTGGCATGGCGCGCAAAAAGCCTGAAGGTATACCTGCGCGATACCGAGGCTATAGGCACCATTTCGCTGATATTGGCAAGTTGCCTGGGCATCGCCCTGTTCCTGTGGTGGAAGGGTGTGTATCCGACTTTCTGGACTTCCTTGCGCTACGCCAGCTTCAATCTGGTGTCCATAGCGACCGACTGCGGTTTTTCCAGCACGAATTACAACCAGTGGCCGATCTTCGCGCCGATGTGGATGTTGTTTCTCAGTTGCATCACGGCCAGTTCCGGCTCCACCGGCGGCGGCATCAAGATGATACGCACACTGATCTTGTTTAAGCAGGCCGGGCGCGAGTTTGTAAAGCTATTACATCCGGCGGCTATAAACCCGATGAAAGTCGGAGGCCATGTAGTGCCCAACAATATCGTGTTTGCGGTGCTCGGATTCATTTTTCTGTATTTCATGACGGTAGCCACATTGGCTTTTGCACTGATGATCAGCGGACTGGATTTTATCTCCTCGCTTTCTGCCATAATTGCCTGTATTAATAACGCGGGGCCGGGATTGGGCGCGGTAGGTCCGGCCAGTAATTTTAGCGTACTCACAGATTTTCAGACTTGGGTATGTACCTTGGCAATGCTGGCGGGCCGCTTGGAAATTTTCACCCTACTGATTATTTTTACACCGCATTTCTGGCGGCGATAAATTATGGAAACAGTACAAGACGATATAGATCAGGAGTTACTG
>Ga0302274_10000652_pt1 | contig 34976 bp, 20 predicted proteins | sample III_Bog_N2_1_FD_198755 | JGI IMG/M metagenome (GOLD analysis project Ga0302274, IMG submission 198755) | Peat permafrost microbial communities from Stordalen Mire near Abisko, Sweden - III_Bog_N2_1 | ecosystem: Environmental > Terrestrial > Soil > Wetlands > Peat | place: Sweden: Abisko...
GAGCTGGAGAAAATCCTGGAATGTCACCTTCCCCAAGATCGCCATCACCCGAATCGCACCCGTCCTCATCATCGCATCCTATGGATGTGCCATCTGGATCGATCAGCGTCAAAGGACCGTTCTGCACATAAGCGTAACGGTTAAGCGACTGCGGACGGTGCAAACTAACCGCTCCCCAGCCATATGGGTCCGGGCTTAGCCATCTTCCCGCCGACGGATCGTACTTGCGGAAGAGGTAGTCGTAAACGCCTGTGCCGCCGGAGTTGGTGACGACATTCTGATCCTGGCCGGTGAAGGAGCGGTCCGCTGTGCCGGCCTCGTTGTAGGTTTCGCCGAAGGGCGCGTAGGCTTCCTTGGCGTAGACGGCGTGCGCCCACGTCGTGGCCAGGCGGCTCGATCCGAGCCAGTCTTTGTGGCGAATGAAGTTCAATCCACTTGCATTGTAGACCGCAGTTGAGCCGCCGGGAAGCGAAATCGTGCCCTTGGTCAGCCCGCCGCTGTAGACGGCCAGGTTCGTCCCGTCGGGGTTATAGACAAACTGCGTATACGTGCTGCCCAAGCCTTTTTCGACCATGCGGCCTAGCGCGTCGTAGGTGGCCGTGGTCGAGTTTACGGTGATGGGCTGGTTGAGCGCATTCCAGGTGAGCGTGGCCGGCGTTGCGGTTTTCTGGTTCCCGTTCGCATCGTAGGTTGGAGCAGGCGTGATGCCGCTTGAAACCTGATTGGTTGACGTGTTGTAGATTGCCGAGTAGCTCGTGCCTCCGTTGCTGCCCGCCTTGGTGATGTTGCCAAAGGGGTCGTAAGTGAAGGTCTGCCCCCATTGCGGCACGTCGTTGTTCACGCAACTGCTTGACGCTATGCGGCTCAGATCATCCGCTGTGTAGTTGCACGTCTGGCTTAACGGACTGGGGCTACCATCGGTATAGACCATCTGCTGAAGAGACGAATTGGCATTCCAGGTGAGCGCAGTGGTGACCGCATAGGCGCCACTCGTTGGTTTGATGTTGTAGGTGAGGTTGGTTGGCCGGAAGGTGTAAGGATCGTAGGTGAAGTTGTCCACATCGCTCCCCGAGCCGGTGCCGGCATTGCCATAGGTAATCTGGGCGGGCAAACTGGCATTGTTGTACGTCACTCCGGTGACCAGATTCAGGCCATCCGTGCCGTCGGCAGCAGTAGCGGGTCGGCCCTCACCGTCCAGGCTATAAGTCACTTCGGGAATCCCTATGTAGGTGCCGGGGCTGTAGGTAGTCGCGACGTAAGGCGTAACCGATGCAGACTGCTCAGTCTGCGGACCCCAGACATAGAAGGTCGAGTTGGCCGTATAGCCATCTATCTCAAATCCTCGAGCCCCTCCCGAGCAGTTCACTACACTCAACGGAATCGAAGTGGCCGTCCAGGTGTAGCGCTGCCACGATGTCGTGAGCGCAAACTGAGTGCCTGCGCAGTCGTTTAGACCGAAGCTGACGCCCTCGCCGCCAACTGCTCCCTTGAGCCACGCGCTGACAGTATAGGTTCCGCCAGTGATCAATCCTGCTTGAACAGATGTGAATGCGCCCCAGGGATTCGAAGTGCCGCAGGAGAAGCTGCTGGGCATGGTGAATTGAGTTGCCGTATTCGATCCGTCTGGCGCCGTAACAGACGGCGTATCGAGCACCATCCCGTTCGAACTTCCCGCACAGTATTCCGTCCAACCGCTCCCGCCGAATTGCGACGAATCCGTGATCATGTTCGTAGTGCTTCCGGCAGTGTTCCCGACAAGCGACCCGGAGAGAGAGCCAACTGCTCCGTTGGGGTAGAAGGTCTCCTGGGTGAGGAAGTATCCGCCGGAGTGTGGGGTAGACTCCCACATTTGCGATTGGACACCACCGGCAGTGGGTCCACCCGTCACCGGGCTCGCGCTGAAAAAGGCGTCGGTGAGCTTGGTTGTGCAGGCCGATGTGCTGCAGGTGTAAGCCTCGGCAACCTGGCCCATGGCGTTCGTCATGGCTGCTCCACCCGCTGAACTTGGCAAGCTGGCTGCGTCATATACGGCGTGAGTGATTGGCGTGACGGAATAATAGGGGCTGGAAGGGAGAACGTAAGACGAGGTCGGCCGGTGGAGCTTGTCGTAGGTGAAGCAGGTCGAATTTCCCATGTTGTCAACGGTTTCAATCAGGTCTCCCGGTGAGGAGCCGCTGCAACCGCTGGCCGAATCGTAGGTGTAGGTCGTGGTGCCGGGAGATCCTGAACCGCTGCTCCACTCAGGAATGCTCTCGGATTTCTTTCTCCCGAGCCAATCGTAATTGACCATGCGGGTCTGCATCGGGCTGGATTGGGCGTTTTGCTGAACCTGCGTCAACCGGCCGGCGCCATCGTAGCTGTAGTTGGTTAGATACCCCGTGTACGAGGTCGAATGCCCGCAGGCTCCGCCAGCTGGCGATGTGGATGTAACAACTTCGCAGACGAAGGTGAGCCACCCCGCGCCGTTGTACTGCAGGTTCCGCTTCTTGACGTTCTCGGAACCTGGCGCCGGACCGACCGCAACCAATAGATTGTTCTGCGCATAGGTGTATGTCTTGGTTCCACCACCACCATCTGTGACTGTCCAAGTGCGGCCCAAAGGTTCATAGGTAGTTGCAGTCCCTGGGTTCGAGGGTACGTCCTGTCCAATCATCGAGCTTTGGTACGGAAGAGTTGTCTTCGCAACCCGGCCCAGCGCATCGTAGGCTGTAGCGACGGTATCGTAGCTGCTCAACCCCTGCCCTTTCTGCGTTTGCTGGACGATGGTCCTGCCTAGCGCGTCGTAGGTGGTCACGGATGTGCTGGTTGATGTGCTGCCATTGAAGTTCATTGAAACTGTCGAGGAGTTGGATGAAGAAGTGGGATAACTGTAGTTCGTCACCGCGGTTGTGGCATTGTTGGTGACGGCTACGGGCCGCCAATAAGGATCACTCCCATAGCCGTAGGTAGTCGTATTACCGTTCACGTCCTGGCTTGTGACTTGGACACCGCCAACGCAATTCCACGTCGCAGAAGTGGCCAACGTAATGCTGCCAATCGTCGGGCTGCTTACGGAGGTGGGGAAGGAATTGCCGCAACTCGAGCTTCCGTAACTGTAGGTTGTCACGCCGCCGTTGGGGTCGGTCGTCGTATATACGTTGCCGGTATCGTAATAGCTGTAGTACGTCATCAGGTAGCTGCCCGAGTTGATCATCTGCTGGACGGAGTAGATGTTCCCACGAACTGGACTGCTCACATGATTTGGCGTGCTCGTGGTCGAAGTAACAGCGCCGGTATATGTGTACTTGGTATCGGAGACGGTGCTCCCTCCGCCATCGGTTACCTTGACCTCAGTTGGCAAATCCCCGCCGTAGCTGGTCGTGTAGGTAGTGGTCGTAGTCTGCAACAGGGCTCCCGAAACACCGCTTGCACCGTAGTCGTGGACCGCGTGGGTGAGGATGTTTCCAAATGAGTCGTAAGTGTTGACGTAGCCGGCGGATGGCGATGTACCTGAGGGCCACAGAGTTGCGCCTTGGATATTGGTGAGCGCGGCTACGGCTGTCCCGCTATCCCCGCTTGTAGAACTGCAGGTTGAGGGGTTGATTTCGTAGCATGTGTAAATGCTTTCCAGTAGGCTTCCTCCGGAAGCTGAGCCGGAATAAACCTGGCGCTCAATTTCATAAAAGCTCCCTACAGGCAAGCCACCAGAGCCGTTACTTGTCAGGAATATGCTTACATTCTGATTTGTCGCACCCCCATAGGACGGTGCAGTTAACCGGGCAGAACCAGGACGATGAAGTGTAAAGGTTATGCTGGACCATGGCATGCTGATTCCCGGAGGAGTCCACCCAATTTCCGCTGGGAACGCCGTTTGTAGCTTGTCTGCTTTCTGTCAGCGAGCCGCCGGACATTTGCAGGCTCAACTGGCTTGAACCCGAGGTGCTGCAGGAACCAATGAACGTTCCTGTGTCATTGCTCGAACCTGCATAGGACTCTGCTGTCCCTGTCAAGCTGATCGCTTGGATAGTGGCTCCGCCCATCCCAGATAACGCGCTGGCGAGGACTGAAGTCGGAGTTGCGGACTGCTGGCCTACAAGGCAACTGATTGAGAAAAATGAGATTAACGCGAGAATTGACAGACTGCGTGTGCGGGGCATTACCCCTCCTTATCACGATTGCAAACATTTCTGTGTGACATTCCGACGGCGGGCCCAGTGACTTTGGTGCGGCGAAAAACGCTACGGTAGAAGAGCGTTAAGGTGGCCTTGACGAGGTTAGAGGACGGATCGTTTGGAAACTACATTTGAGTGAAGTGGAATGTCAAGAGGTTTTTCTATAATTCACGCGAAATTTCTCTTGGTAACCAAGGGAGTTGATTCCCAGGATAATAAGGCTTATGTAAACTGCAAGTCGTGGGGCAGTCGAAAACTACCCCACGACCTGCAGTTCTAAGGTTTGGCTGGATGCGAGTTCTTCCACTGTTGTTCCATTCGAGCCACTTTTGCGCGAAGTGGGTCCCAGTAGCTTTCAGGAATCGATGACTGCAATACTTCGTCGATGATGTCGGCGAAGTATTGCAGGCTGGTGATTGGCGCATTGACCCCTGAGTTGAGCATGGCGACATACTTGCGAGCGCATCCGAGGAGAATTGCCCGCGTTACCTGCTCCTGCGAGACACCTCGCCAATGCAGGCCAGCCGCGATCTTTTCGTCGGCAGCCGAGAAGCTGGCGTGAACACAGGCCGGGGCCAGGAACAATTCGCGAACCTTCTGTACGAACTCGAGTACAGGAGCAGAACTTCGGGGTGGCTGTTGCCTTTGGTATGGCCAGAAGCGGTCTCGGATTTCGAGTACGAGTTGCGAGCCGCCGTTTCTGATCACGGTGCAGACGGCCCGCTCCTCCAGTTCATCCAAGTTAATTGCGACCGCTGTTGGTGCTCTTATCATCGCCCGAGCCAAGTCTTCAACCGTTGCACTGAGGCGTCCGGTATGGCGATTGGCCATCAGGCAGACATAAACGTAGAGCCTGAAGGCGCCATCGGAGAGCAGCGTTAGGGCCTGCGCAAATTCCCGGCCGGCTGCGAACCATCCAGTGGGCTGTTTGAGGATTAACCGAGGGTTGCTCATGAGCGACCTCCAATCAGCTCCGCCGCTTCCTTCTTCTTTCGCATCGACTCGCCGTTCATCTCGATGCGATAGGCATTGTGGACCAGGCGATCCAGGATGCTGTCTGCGATGGTTGGATCGCCGATCTGCGCATGCCAGCTCTCAACAGGCAGCTGACTCGTCAGCACCGTAGAACGCCGGCCATAGCGGTCGTCACATACTTCCAAGAAGCTGCGACGCTCGTCGTCGTTCAACGCAGTCATGGCGAAGTCATCGACAACGAGCACATCTGTGCGAGCGATGCTCTCCAGCATCCTGCCCAGACTGCCGTCAGCCCGCGCCTCGACCAGGTCGCGGAAGATCTTGGCCGCGGACCGGTACAGCACGCTGAAGCCATCGCGGCAGGCCTTCTGCGCCAATGCTTGCCCAAGCCACGTTTTGCCGATTCCAGTTGGACCGGTAAGCAGGACATTGAGGTGTTGAATGACCCATTGCGAGTTGGTCAGTCCCCGGACCGTCGACGAATCGAGTTGTCGGGGATAGCGGTAGTTGATGTCTTCGACGCAGGGCTCGGCAGACAGCTTCGACTTCTTTAATCGACGCACCAGTGCCTGATTCTCACGCCATGTCCAGTGGCTGTCAACCAGCATGCCGAAGCGTTCTTCGAAGTTGAGGCCGCGAGCCTCGGGCTGATCGAGTTGCTTTTGATATGCATCCGCCATTCCTGTCAGGCGCAGTGCGTGGAGCTTGTCCAGAGTAGCTTGGTTTAGCATTGGCCTACCTCCTTCCACCCCAGCGACGAAGTGGGTGCCCTCTGGGCATCGCCGGGGACCCCGGACTCCCGGCACGTCCCCTGAACTGCGTAATACCCAGGGCCGCGAAGGTTCTCATGCTTTACCGGAGAAGGCATCAACAGCAGTTCAGGCACCGGCTGACGGTCCAGACCGCTTTGCAACATAGACTTCACGCTTTGAAAGCGGTAGAGCTTTAGGCGGACCGCCCGTGTGCAGGCCGCTTCCAACCGCTCAGCGCCATACTTTCGCTCCAGTCGAATCACGCCCAGCGCCGATCTATACCCCATCTCCGGGTGCGGCTTGCTGGTCATGATGCACTCTACCAACCGCGCCGTGAAGGGACCAACCTTGCCCGCCCATTCGATGATCCGCGTCGGCGTCCACTCCAGATATTGCTGATGCGATTTCGGGCGGTGCGCCGCATTCGTACTGGCTACATGTGGCTTGCTGCTGCGCACATGACTGGCTACGCGCTTGCCTTGGTGGAAAATCTCCACCGTCCCTTGAGTGCTTCGCGCCTCGACCTCCTTGCCAACCAGCTGATACGGCGTGCTGTAGTAATGGCCGCCCAATTCGATGTGATAATCCAGATTCACCCTCGCCTTCTTCCACTCCGCATAAACGAACGGAGAGAGCGGCAATGGCTGCAGTACCGGACGATCTATCGACCGAAAGAGTTCCGACCGCGAGCCGGCAAGCTTGCGAAACGGCCGGTCATTGAGTTTGTGAACCAACCCCAGGATGGCCTCGTTCAAATCAGCAAGGCTGAAGAACTGGCGCTTGCGCAACGCAGCAAGCACCCACCGCTGAACGATCTGCACCCCGACCTCCGCCTTGGACTTATCCCGTGGACGATACGGCCGTGCGGGTAGAATGCCCACGCCATAATGAATCGCCAGATCGCCATATGTGCGATTCAACTCGGGCTCGTAGTAGCAGGGCTGCTTCACCCCGGACTTTAAGTTGTCCGGGATGACAAGCTGAGTTGTTCCCCCGAAGAATTCAAATGCCCTAACATGAGCATGACTCCAGTCCCACAGGTTCTGCGTCCAGGTCGCCTCCGCGTAGGTGTAGTTGCTGGCGCCCAGGACCGCTACGAACACCTGGGCCTCGCGAACTTCGCCAGTCTTGGGATCAATCACTGGTACCGTCTGCCCGGCGTAATCCACGAACGTCTTTTCTCCGGCGCGATGTTCGTGCCGCAGCACTACGTCTAGTTGACGCTGCCATTCGCGGTAAAGCTCGCAGTACCAGCTATAGGCGTAGCCCAGCGGATTCGCCTGCTTGTACTCTTCCCACAAAAGCTGAAGGGTAACATTCTTGCGGCTCTTCAGTTCCTTATGAATCGCCGCGCAGTCGGGCGAAACACGGGTCTTGGGTGATGCGACTGGCAGCGGTGGGTACAAGCGCCGCTCCAGAGCAACGTCATCTAAATCGGCCGGCAAGGGCCAATTCAACCCCGCCGCTTTCAGTCGTTCAAGACACCGCTGGACGGTGCTTCTGCTTACCTTGCAGATCGAGGCGATCTGCCCCGGGACAAGGTGTGATTCAAAGTGAAGCCGTAGGATTTCGCGTATTTTTCTCATTGGTTATGTTCCTGGGAACATAACCCATGGAATGTGCCCGGCCTCGTTATGTGGCCGAATACACCAAATGTCCTTTGTCCTTCGCACATGGAGTTGTGTCCGTGGGCACATAACATTCAGCTGTCTGCGTAATGATCCTTTTCAGTTGTTTTCTGAAAGGAGATTATTGTGCTCAGCCACTATTTCATTCGCCCAACCACTGTGGACCGGATCCGAGATTGCTGGATCGGTGAACCGATTGAACGTTACGTTACTTGGCTGAACGAGAAGAACTACGCGCCTCGAAGTGTGTTTGTCCGTGTGCCACTGTTGGTGCAGTTTGGAGGATTTGCACAGAGAGCGGGTGCAACCAGCCTAGACGATTTGCCAAACCTCATCGAGTCCTTTGTCGAAGACACGTTGAATCGCCTGAAGCCTGAATCACCTAAATCCAAGCGTCAGGTTGCAGCCCGAGGACTGCGGAATCCAATTCAGCAGATGCTCCGATTGGTTATTCCAAACCATGAAGGCAATGATAAAGGCAGGGACAATCCGTTCAGAGAGGCTGCACCTGGCTTCTTTGAATTCCTGCGACGAGATCGCGGGCTTTCTGAGGCTACCTTGGTTCAGTACCGGCACTGCCTTCGGCTGTTTCAGGATTACCTGCAGAACGTAGGCCGACCATCGTTACCCACCCTGTCTCCAGCGGTCATCATGGCCTTCATCACTAAGAGTGGCGATACTCGCGATGCGCGCTCAGTACAGAGCCTGTGCAGCATTCTGAAAGGTTTCTTTCGCTATCTCTATGCCGAGGGTTTGATGGGATGCGACTTGGCCAAGACAATTGAATCGCCACGTCGATATCGATTCTCGAACCTGCCACGCTCGATTACATGGCACGAAGTCGAGCAGATGTTGGTGAAAGTTGACCGTCGAAGCACCGTCGGCAAGCGCGACTATGCCATTCTCTTGCTCCTTGTCACATATGGTCTGCGTTCTCGTGAGGTCGCTGCACTAACCTTGGACGACATAGACTGGAAACGTGACTGTATTCATGTCCGCGGGCGCAAAGCCGGACATTCGACAGCGTATCCCTTGACGCCAGCAGTGGGAGAAGCGATCCTCGAGTATTTGAGACAAGGACGTCCGGCGACAAGCGAGCGAGCGGTGTTTATGGCGGTTCACGCGCCGTACATCCCAATATCACGCGTGGCTGTTTCGGCACAGGCCAAGTGCCACATTCGCAGAGCCGGTATCAATGTACATCGTCCGGGGTCCCATACGTTGCGGCACACTTGCGTTCAGCGACTAGTCGATTCCGGATTCTCGCTCAAGACGATCGGAGACTTTGTCGGGCACCGTACTCCAGATGCCACCAAGATCTACGCAAAGGTTAATGTCGAGGCCCTTCGCAGGGTAGCCCTCGGAAACGGCGAGGAGGTCCTATGAAGAACGCAACGAGAGGACCACTGGCTGAAAGCATCGACATGTATCTGGCGCACAAGCGCTCGCTGGGCAAGCAGTTGGCCAAGACAGAACCAATGCTTCACCTGCTTGACGGCTACCTCCTGGCACATGGGGTTGCGAAGATTGACCTGATCACGCCGTCTCATCTCGAAGAGTTCGTTACCTGTCGCCCACGTCATACTCCTCGCAGCCACAACCAACTCATTGGAATGATGCGAAGGCTGTTTGATTGGATGGTGGTGCATGAAGTTCTGCACGACTCTCCCTTCCGTTGCAAAATGCGACGTGCCACCTCGACACGCCGACCGTTCCTTTTCAATCCGGAGCAAGCACGTAGTCTTCTCGATGCGGCCTTACAGTTGCCGAGCAATTCACGAGCGCAGAACCGAGGAGAAACGTACAGGGTCATTTTCGCAATCCTGTATGGGCTGGGACTTCGCGTTGGAGAAGTATCACGCTTGCGCCGCCATGACGTCGATCTTGACAAGCAACTCATGGTTATTCGGCAGACGAAGTTCGGAAAAGATCGCTTGGTTCCTTTTGGTCCGAAGATGGCCAGCACTATCGCAGGTTTCCTGAAGTGCGAGGAATCGCGTTTTGGCCCTGTCCCGGTTGACAGTCCAGTATTCTCCTTCAACAAGCGGAAGAGGACACCAATCGGAACAAATACGATCAGTTCTACGTTTCGCAGAATAGTGCCGGAGCTTCAACTCACCGTTCAACCTGGCGTAGCATCACCACACCTGCACTGCCTTCGTCATTCGTTTGCCGTAGGGACGCTGCTCCGATGGTATCGCGAGGGTGTTGATCCTATGACGCGTCTGCTCGATCTTTCCACGTTTCTCGGCCATGTGAGCCCATCTTCCACGGCCGTTTACCTGACCATCACCACAGAACTGCTGGAATGCGCAAGCCAGCGTTTCGGTCAATTTGCGGAAGGAAGTCGGAAGGAGAGTGTCCGGTGAGTTCCAGCACTTTGGGTTCTATGCTGACGTCGTTCTTCGATAACCACCTTCGGTTACAAAAGGGGCTCCGCCCAAACACGATTACAAGCTACGCAGATGCGATGCGCCTACTGCTTCAGTTTTCTGCCGCAAACCGCAAGAAAAAGGTCATCCAACTGAGCCTCGATGATTTTGACACTGGCATTGTGTATCAGTTTCTGAATTCACTCGAAGAAGGCCGAAGCAATGCGATTCAGTCACGCAATCAGCGATTGGCGGTCATCCGCACATTCTTCGCATATGTCGGCCAACAGTGCCCGGAACGAATGGAGCAGGCCCGGAGAATAGCCAGTATTCCACGAAAGCGAACCGCTCCGCCCGAAACCATCTTCATGGAGCGCGATGAGATCGAGACCACGCTTTCCAGACTGCCGACGAGTGGGCGTCATGCGTTGCGTGATCGAACTCTGCTGGTCTTCCTTTACAACACGGGAGCACGCGTACAAGAAGCAGCTGACGTGCGCGCAAACAACGTGCAGTTCAATCCAAATCCACGCGTACATCTGCACGGCAAGGGAGATAAATGGCGAGTCTGCCCGCTCTGGGAAGAGACTTCCACCCTTCTGCATGAACTACTAACTGAGGGTGCCGCAACCGACACACCAGACAGGCCAGTTTTTACCAATGCGACCGGTGCAGCCCTGACACGATTCGGAATTTACAAGATCATTCGAAGGTGTACCACGCAGATCATCAAGAAGCGATCAGATGGCCGGTTAAAACCGATTTCTCCTCATGTATGGAGGCACAGCACTGCCGTTCATCTTCTGGAAGCCGGTGTCGAAGTAAACGTCATTCGCGCTTGGCTGGGTCATGCGAGCCTGGAAACTACCAACCGGTACGCCGAGATCACGCTTCGTACAAAGAGGGCTGCATTGGAAACATGCACTCTATCAACGAGCCCAGACGGCAGAATTCCACGGAAGCCTCGTTGGCACACTGACGCTTCGTTGCTGGACTGGCTCAAGTCGCTGTGACGTTATGTGTTCTCAAAGGGCGCGGTCCCCTTGAAATCAGAGGCGTCCTACATGCCCGGCCACATAACGAGGCCGGGCACATTCCATTGGTAACCGACTTTCGGGCAACATGTTCTCCTTTGATTTCAGGAAAACATCTGCCTGGGATTACCAACGTCGCCCGCTCCGTACCCGACCCACAGACACCTCTACGTTTCATCGGGGGCTGCCGTTCCGTTCGATGTGGGCAGCGATTACGCCATGTGGGCACCGATTACGGCAAAACAACAAAAGCTGCCCACATCACGACGGAATCTCTGCCCACATCAAACAGAATCAGGTGCCCACATCGAGCGGAATTGCCTGCCCACATCGACCGGAATACGCACTCGTAAAGCAACAGATCGGAGAGCGAAGATTGCGTTCCCTCGATCTGAGACGAGAGGACGGCCTCCTTTCGGACGTAGGAATAGAGGAAGAGCTTGAGGTCAGGGAGAGAGGATGTCGTGCCATCCAGCCGGCCGATGGCCTGGTTCGCCTCAGCAAGGATGGCTTGAAGCGATGCCAGATCGAGTGTCTGCGGATTGGGGGGCAGGGGCGGTGGAACGAAGGCCCGGACCCTCTCACCGGAGAGAGTTGAAGCCACATGACGGCTTCGGGGGGCGGTATTGGGCCGTTTATCCATGTTTTCATCCGTTCCCCTACTATTAAAACATATATAGATTTACTTTAATAACGAAGCCCGCTATTCAAGGGTGCGAAGAGGGCACAACCCGGAGAGTTCCGCGGATGGCTACAACCTGCAATTGTGAGTTCACCCTGAGCCTTTGCAGACCGGAACTCCGGTCGCCATGCCAACTTGTCAATACCGATTAACGAGCGGTCCTCGCATTCTTGCCAGGGGGGATGATGCACGCCGTCCTGTTAGCTCCGCGTTAGCTGTTGAGGCCCAGGCTGGTAACAACGCGCCAACTGACTTCGCGTCGATGCTCCCCTAAAGTTTGGATTGTGAGCCGGAGAGTCCGGTCCATTCCACCAAATCAAGGAGGGTGCCATGCACTCAGAACAACACCCGCATCATCATCACGAGCACCATCGCGTTTACATCTTCATCAACAAGAAAAAGTTCGAGCTGGAGCACTACGTCCAAACGGGCGAGCAGCTGAAGCAGCTGGCTGGCATCCCGCTCGGCGACGTTCTCTTTCTCCAGCGGCCCGGAGAAGACGAGGTTATTCCCAACCACGCCAAGATCACTCTGAAAGATGGCGAACACTTCCACAGCCAGCCCCCAGCCGATTACGGTTTGGGGGCTGCACTTCTGGAGGAAGCGGGTCTAGCTCCGAACCGTGCCACGATGCATTCAGAGCCGGGTGGCTGGGTGTTTGTGGTCATCTCGAGCTACGAACTGCCGGTGGGTTTTGCACCAAATCGGGTTGATCTCCTCGTGAAGCTGCCGCCGGGATTCCCGGATGCCGCACCGGACATGTTCTGGGTTCATCCCGCGGTGTGTGGCCCGAACGGGATTGTTCCGAAGGCGACCTCGCCCGAGCGCTTGCTCGGCAAAGAATGGCAGCGGTTCTCTTGGCACTTAGCTCCGGGCGCATGGAAGCCGGGCGTCAGTGAATTCCGTGACTTCATGCGCTGCATCTACTCCCGCTTTCTCCGAATGAATTGAGGTCGTTATGAAACTACGCGCAATGGAATTGAAATGGCAGGCCTTTATCGACGGGCTTCGCTCGCGAAGTGACGTGGAGACGGCAGGCGTGATCTTGGCCGAACGGCTCAGGGGCGGCAAGGTGCTACTCGTACGTGACTTGATCGAGATACCCGAAGAGGGCTATATGATTCGACGGGGCGATCAGATTCGGCTTGATCCCGTGATGCTAAACCGCATCACAAGACCCGCCCGTGACGGTGGTCTTTCGGTGATCACGGTTCACACGCATCCCGGCACGACGCATGCGTGGTTTTCGGAGGCTGACAATGCCGGGGATGCTCGATTGATGCCTTCGCTCCTCAATCAAATGCTGGGACCGCATGGCTCAATGGTCATTGCAGGCGATACGGGGAATGCCATCGGACGGGTATGGACGGACGAAGGAGGGCCGTTTCCGCTTGAATTGCGGTTGGTCGGGAGAATGTTGAAGAGCGCCGCCCCGGTTGAAGGACAACCGGGTGAACCGAGCTGGTTTTCAAGACAGGGCCTCGCGCTTGGTGACGCCGGTCAAACTATACTTCGCAACCTCCACGTCGGCGTTGTCGGCCTGGGCGGAACAGGTTCCGTGGTGTTTTGCCAGCTTGCTCACCTTGGTATAAGGCGAATCACGGTCGTCGACGGAGACCTTGTCGAGCCGACGAATGTTAGCCGCATCCTGGGCGCTACCGTGCACGATGCAGGGCGGACATGGAAAGTCGATGTCGCGGCCCGCTACGCTGCGCAATTGGGCTTGGAAACCGAAGTCGTATCCTTCCGGGGGCATCTAGGAAATGACGTAGCGGTTGAGGACCTTGAGGGGTGTGATGTCGTACTGTCCTGCGTGGACAAACACCTGCCTCGTGCCTTGCTAAACAGGTTGTCCTACGAAAAGGCCATCCCCCTGATCGACATGGGAAGCGCATTTCGCGTCGATGTAGACGGTCGCATAACCTACGGAGCAGGGCGGGTCGTTATCGTCGGTCCTGACCGCCCCTGCCTGGCTTGCTGGGGTCACATAAACCCAGATCGAATTCGGATAGAGTCGTTGTCGGAAAGCGACCGTGCCCGCGAAGTTGCCGACGGGTACATAGCCGGAGCTGAAGTTCCGCAACCAAGCGTAATTTCCTTCAATACGACTGTTGGCGGAGCCGCAGTCGTCGAATTGCTTCGGCTGGTAACAAGGTTCTCTGGCGTTGACGACCCGCCATTACGGTTGGCTTTCGATTTCGAATCGGGCACAGTCCGCAGGAATAGCCTGCCCAAGGGGAGCCGCTGTAGGATTTGCTTGCCCTTAAGCGAACAGCAAGACACACTGAAGAGGGGAGCTGGAGACGGCATAGATGATGATTTCCAGCCAGACGGAGGCAAGAGCTAGAGATGACACTTCCGCTCGCATTTCTTGACGTAGCAGCGATAGAAGAAGTCACGGTGGATGTTTGGACGGAGGTGTTCGAAGCCACGGGATGGCCGCTGTCGCTCGCTGAGAAAAAGGGTTCCATTGGACACGCGGACATCGTCGAAGCGCTCCGGAAAGATCCTCTCACTGACGAACTCCTGCATGCCCTTGAAACCCTTAATGAGCTAGGTTCTGACGCCGGCCGCGACGCAATTGTGGCAGCGATGAATGATCGCCATATTCCTCTCGACACGATCTCGCAAAACTCCGGCGAGAGGGAATTTTCCTTGCGCTTCTACTTGGCGCAGCGGAAAGACGCTGCGCTTGTTGATGTGTTTGCCCGTGCACAAATTCAAATACAGGAAGGTGGGGATCAAAAGCGCTACAACGATTTTCTCGGGAAGGACGCAAGGAGTTTTGCAAACCTCTCCGCCAAGATAGACGCCCTTCGCGAGCACGTTTTAGAACATTGCAAGAAGTCCGACCTTGGCGAGCACGTTCATGTGCAGGCCTTTGAGGACGACGGCGTATTTGTGTTTAACGTGCTACGCAGTCACCACACCCGAAAGCCCCTCGCGGTAGTAGCTGGGCAGGCGGCTAGAGCAACCATCCAGTATCGACCAGTGCATGCCGATATTCTTCGTTACGAGGCGTCGGTTGGCCGTCTACGCATCGCGGCACGCGCAACTTCTATGGTCAATTTCTACCGCAGGGCGCTTGGAGCGGTCTTGTTCGGTGACCAAGCATTCTTCGATGGAAACTCCGTGTGCAGCCTTGACGTGATTACGCAGTGCGGTCGATCAGCTCTAGAGAACCATAACCTCCTTTGCGTAGGGCGTGTATGGATGACGGAATGCTTATGGGAACGTGGTGACCGGAATCTTCTGTTTTTCAGATCAAACGACTGTTTTCGAAGCATAGAGGAGCTCAATCTGACATTGACGGAAGGCAGACTCTTGCAAGCGAAGCTGAAGGTAGAAGTGATCGGGAAAAGCACGCGCCCGGTCACCGTCAACATTCGCATCCCAAGCCGCATCGAGGTCAGCCAGAAATCACACGAACATTTGATTGAAACACTGCTGAAGGCTGTAGGTATCTACAACGCCGCCCCGCCGGCTTCCACAGTGAGTTTTTGGTTGCTATATCCGTGGAGGCATCCGATTGCGGTTTGGCGAACTCTGCTGGGCAAGGATACAGATGAGTTGATACAAAACGGTGTTTTGAACCCTACCCGGCTCGAATCCGTTGCCGCCGCCGAAAATACGGCCGCAGGCCGCGTTCTGTCAGCTCACCCTTTGTCGGAGGGTGAATATTATGGCGTGAGCCAGGCAGGCGAGATTCCTTCCCGCACACTGAGCGCGACCGATCTCGACGGTTTCGAACTCATGCCGGAAAAACTACGGTTGTACCTTCGCTCCAGGCTTGGGATCTTTAACGGCGGTAGCGTGTGGGACGGGAGCGAAACCCTCGACCTGGGCTTTCTTGAGCTGGGTGTTCACAAAATTCATATGGTCTATGCCTTGCGCCAGCCTGCAACAGGAGTTGGCGATCACATGCGTGCTCACTCTGGCGGGGTACCCTCCGTCTTGTTGATACAGGCATGCGAAATCTACAAATCTGAGCTCGCAATCGTCTCAATCGATTCTGCTCTACCGACGAAGAAGGATGTTATACGCGGCGCGATAAATGCATCCAGTCTCGCTGAAAGCACTCCGGCTATTTATTGTTGTCCCGACGGCGCGCGGCTTGTGGTTGACACACGTCTGAAGAAAATTTGGATCGACGATGTCGAGTTGACAGGGCTTCAACCGGACTTTCACCCTTTCCGTTTTGTCGAGGCGATGGCGCGAAGCCAAGGGCCGATGTCAAGCGAACAACTCAGTTCAATTCTTTCTCCTGGTAGCCTCGACGGCAGTTTGCCCGCACGTCAGGCCAAGAACCAAGTGAAAAAGGTCATCGCCGCGGCTATGAGCGGTGCAGGTCGAAACTTCGATGAGGACCCGTTTCCTCCTGCGGGTCAGGGCTGTTATCGGTGTGCTTTTCCTGCCTATGTGGTGTAGCAAATGAGACCAGTAGTTGCGGTAACATTTCTTATGTAAAGCGAGATTTATTCTTCATTTGCAAACAGTATCTTAGGTGGTTGGCAACTGTGACCCACGAACAGCAATCCCGCTCTAAAGGGAGCCGTCGAATTCAAAACAGTGTCTGTTGGATGGGGTCCGCCTTGCTCTTGGGCCGACGCTTAGAACCCAGGACGGTTCTACCGCCAACCGAAGGCGATATCTGCCACTCATGTTTTAATGCGGCATCGAAGTCCGCTAGAGGATCTCGTGCTTGCTCCACGCCTCGGGTCAGGCGATCGAGTCGCTCGAAGCCATGGAGCTTCTCCAGGCGGCCGACTCGGGCAGCTTCCAGCGAACGCCTGAGCACCGCCAACGATTCGTCGTAGGTCTTCAGCGGTACGGGAAATGGGTGTCCGTCCTTGCCCCCATGTGCGAAGGAAAAACGCGCAGGATCTGCGAACCGGCTCGGCGCGCCGTGAACCACCTCGGCGATCAACGCAAGCGATTGCAGGGTTCGCGGCCCGAGACCTTCCAGTAGAAGCAACGAAGCGAAATCGCGAAGCTCCTGTTCATGCGCGACTGCCAGCACGGCCCCAAGGCGCTTCAGGTCCACATCCTTCGCCCGAACATCGTGATGGGCGGGCATCACCAATTTGCGCGCGTCATTGAGCGAAGATTGGACGGGCTCCTTTGCGATAGCAAGCAGCGCCTGCTGGGCTTTCGCTGCCCGCGAATCGACGAGATTGAGAATCTCGCCCTGCGGCTCGCCAACGATTGCATCATGCGGGTTGGAAACGAAGTCTCGCACGTTTGGAGAATGCCAATGGTACCGCCTGGCTGAGTGATCCTGGGCGTTCATGCCCTGCTGGACAACCGCCCACTCGCCCGATTTCGTGATGACGAATGAATGCAGATAGAGTTGAAATCCGTCCGCGACAGCGTTGTTGTCGATCCGAGCAGTGAGCCTGCTGGTTCGCGCCAGTGCATCTCCATCAAGACCTGTCTTCATACCAAAGGACCGAAGTTCGTCCGGCGTACGGATCGAGTGTCGGCCGCGTCCGCCGCACACCATCAATCCCAATTCACTAAAACGCGGGTTGAGGCCGCGCTTTAGTGCTCCCAATACCGAGGTCGTAATTCCGGATGAATGCCAATCCATTCCCATGACCGCACCGAACGCCTGGAACCAGAAAGGATCGCTCAGCCGAGTGAGAAACTCGCTCGCACCGTATTCCAGGAGAATGTGCTCGGAGATAGCTGTGCCGAGCTCGGTCATGCGGTTAGCTAGCCACGGAGGTACGTGGCCGCCATGGAGCGGAAGGTCGGCTGTCCCTGAGCGCTTCACGTATTTGCCCTCCGCCGAATACTTCTCTATGTTCGCCCTATCTTCGCTTATAATCAACCCCATGGCCGGCGAGCTGTTAGCGACTGAACCCGCGGCACTTCGCAAGATCGTCCATGTGGATATGGACGCGTTCTATGCGTCTGTCGAACAGCGGGATGACCCGGCACTACGCGGCAAGCCCGTGGTTGTCGCCTGGAAAGGGAGGCGGTCCGTTGTTTGCGCGGCTTCGTACGAGGCGCGGAAGTTCGGCGTGCGCTCGGCGATGCCAGCCGTGACCGCAGAGCGACTTTGCCCGCAAGCCGTCTTCGTTCCGCCTGACTTTACTCGCTACAAGGCCGTATCCCTTGCAATCCGGGAAATCTTCAGTCGTCATTCGGACGTCATAGAACCTCTGTCGCTCGACGAAGCTTACCTCGACGTTACAGAGAACAAGACCGGCCTGCCAACCGCAACGAAAGTCGCCATAGCGATCCGCCGGCAGATTCGTGACGAGCTTTCTCTCGCTGCATCGGCGGGTGTCGCTCCGAACAAGTTCCTGGCAAAGATAGCTTCCGACTGGCGTAAGCCCGACGGACTCTTCGTCATTCAGCCGAAAGACATCGACACATTTCTGCCACCGCTGCGCGTTGGTCGCATTCCAGGAGTCGGCAAAGTGACCGAAGCGCACCTTAAGCAAATTGGAATTGAGACGGTAGGGGATTTGCGGTCGTTTGAGCTGCGTACGCTCGAAGTGCAGTTTGGGCGCTATGGTGCTCGTCTCTACGAACTCGCACGCGGCATTGACCAGAGTCCGGTAACGCCGGACAGGCCGACGAAGTCCATCTCGGCCGAGGACACCTTCGAGCAGGACATTCCGTTATCCCAGACCGAAGATCTCATTCGTCTCCTTGCCGAGAAGGTCTGGCTGGCATCGCGCCGGGAGTCGCGCATCGCACGAACCGTAGTGCTGAAACTGAAGACGAAAGAGTTCAACATACATACGCGCAGCTTCACGCCTCCGGCGCCTCCAACATCCTACGAGGAGTTGGCGTCGATTGCACTTTCCCTGCGTGATCGTATCGATCTCGGGCCGGGGAGGCTCTTTCGATTGGTAGGAGTTGGGTTGGGAAACTTCCGAGAATCTCCCGAAGCGGTCCGAAGTTTTCCTCTTCAAGAGACTGTCCGTCATTCCGGTTGAGTATTACGTTGCAGCCTGCACGTTGAATCGATCAAGCTTTTCCTGAAAATAGGTCCTCCAACTATCGGGCAATCCTTCTGCTGTAATCGCGCGTCGAGCTTGACGAACATCTTCGGGGCCAAAATCCTTCGCCACGTACAAATGAGTGATCTCGGAATTGGAAACAGAATCTGGCTCATGGTTAAGCAAGATCAAGTCATCCCACGCACCAACTTCGCCTTCCGCGTTACGGCTAGACAGAATCGCATGTAAATGATTCTCAATGAGCGCCCGTTGGCAACAGTTGACGTTTCAGCGAGATTTACATTACGCTCGCCGCTTGCGTTGGGCGAACGGTCCTGGTGCCGAGAAAAACCAGCGGGACCGCAATCCCATAAATCAGGACCACTGAGAGCCAAATAGCGCCAGGCCACTGCTTCTGAACAACAAAGTAGAAGGTCGAGAAAGCAAGGGGAGCCACGATGGATGCCGGGCTTACAGCCGATGCCAGTACGCCCTGGAATTGGCCTTGACAGGCTGCCTCAACCTTTCGGGTCGAAAGTGCCTGAAGTGCCGGAGTGCCGAGATCTGTGAGCGCGAAGATGGGGATGATGGCGAAAACGATCCAACCCTTGGTAGCGAAGGCCAGGACGACAAGAGCGACCGCTGAGCAGGCGACTCCGACGAGAATCGCTCAACGTTCGCCAAGCAGTTTGGTCGCCCGCCCCGGCAAAAATATCTGTGCCACTGTTTGACAGACCCCGAACGCACCCAGCGAAAGGCCGATCCACAGGCCATTCTAGTGGAACACGTCGAAGCCCCACAGTGCCCAGCAAGTGCCATAAGCCTCTCCGGCCTCGCTAAAGATGAAAAACAAGAAGACAATCGGCAAGACCCGTTTCATCGAGAAGACCCAGCCGAGCGGCCGAAGTGGGTTGAGCGCCGCGAGATCAATCTTCGTCTTTTGCGTCGGCGCGTGCGACTCCGGAAGGATGAATAACGCAAGCAGAAAATTGCATGCGTTCAGCACGGCCGCGGCAACGAAAGGGAGGCGCAGCCAGTAGTCGCCCAGCAGTCCGCCGAGAACCGGACCAATGATAAAGCCAATGCCAAACATCGCGTTGAACAGGCCGAAGCGGCGGCCGCGCGTACGCACCTCAAATCGAATCATGAATTCACGGGAGTCTACTGTGGGGGATTTTGGGGGGACCCTGAATGCAAATAGAGGGTAATGCAGGGTAAACGGGGCTCACCAAATTGCGCTCTAAATCGTGTAATTAGAGTACGCTAGGGCAAAGCGGTATATGGGGTGGTAATGGCCGGGATAGGCCTTCTAAGCCGGGGGTTGTGGGTTCGATCCCCGCCTCGCCTACCAGCCTTATTGTTCAAACACATACACGAACTTCTGTCCCGGTTGGAACATTACAGTTCCCGTGAAGCTGGTAACAAGGAACAACGCTGACGAGTTTACGAGATAGGCTTCATCCACACCGGCCGCAACTCACAGACTTGCTTGCGATTTGAGGGTTCGGAAACGGACAATGCCGAGGCTATCCTCTCATTGCGCGGCATTCAAGCGGACAGGAGCGCCGTGGCTGCCCTGTTGGCGGGTGCACCTGCTTGCGGGGTGCCGCCCTCTGACACAGGCATTGTCAGCATGCGTTGGTATTCCCGCGTCAGCAGGCCGCGCAGCCGATGCGCAACGCCAGCATCACAGTGGATCTTAAGGGATTTGCAGCGATCGATGGCCGTGCGCAGGTCACTCAGAAATGCAACGCAAGCCGGGCAAGCTTCAATATGTCCGCGCATTTCTTTTGAGGTGCGCGGCTCCACTCGGCCATCAAGATACTCTGAGAGATTGGCAAACAGATCGCGGCATTCGGTGGGGCGCTTCCCAACCGCCTTGGCCGCCGTCATACGGTTCGTGCTGATTGGCTTTGTTGCCTTCGCCTGCTCAGGGGCGCCTCTGAGCAGTTGGCTCATCTCCTTGCGCACGCTAAGCCGTGCCCGATGCAGCCGAATCCGCACCGTACCTGGCTGGAGCGAGAGAATCTGCGCAACCAGTTCGGTGCTCAATTCTTCCATATCGTGCAGTACCAGAACAATGCGCAGTGCCGGAGGGACGCAGAGAATCGCCTGATGCAGAAGGTAGTGCTGCTCGGCTGCCAGCAGATTCCTCTCGGGGCCCGTGGCCGCATCCTCAAGCAGTCTCCCCAACTCCGCGTCGTTGGGCATTAGCTCTTCAAGAGAGAGAACGCTTGCCGGCGCATTCGCAGGTTTGCGGCGCATTCTTGAGCAGCGGTTTTTGGTGACTGTGTAAAGCCAGACTGCCATCTGCTGCGGGGTCTGGATTCTCGTCAGATGTCCGAGGGAGCGGGAGAGCACCTCCTGCATGGTGTCTTCCGCATCTTCAGGATGTCCGCAGACCTTCATGCTGAAGGAATAGACCGTATTCTGAAGCAACCCGATCGCCTCTTCGACGGCTTCCGGAGTTTTGTTGTGCAACAGGTCGGTGGCTCGGATCAGTTCAGGTCGCATTGCGTGGGTTCACTGAGATGATTCCAGTATACCCTCCGCTCGAATCGCCTTATTGGGAACTGCCGCGGCCGATATCGTTCAAGCCAAAAGAGCGCAGCAGGTTCATGGCTGGACACCAGTTTGTGAATGCCGACTGCAAGAGGTTGACCCCGACAAGAACAGTCAGCCACAGCCAGTAAGCGGAAAAGAAATGTGCAAGCGCAAGCGACAACAACACCATAACGCCAGCCAGCAGGCGTACTGCGCGTTCAACGGTCATAGGGAGACTCCTTGTTCAGCTTCTGGTTCGGGCTCTGGCTTGCGCTTGGAGTGAACCATGTAATAGAGCACCGGAATTGTGGGCCACGACAGGAATGTCGATGCCACAGCTCCGGCTATCAGTGACAATGCAAGCCCCTGAAAGATGGGGTCTGTGAGAATTACGCTAGCGCCAACGACGACAGCGGCCGCGGTCAACAGCATGGGCCGAAAGCGCGTTGCGCCGGCATCGATCACCGCCTCGGCCAGAGGCATTCCCTGCCGGATGCGAAGTTCGATGAAGTCGACGAGGATGATGGAGTTGCGCACAATAATGCCCGCACCGGCAATGAAGCCGATCATCGAGGTTGCCGTAAAGAATGCGCCGAGCATCGCATGTGCAGGCATGATTCCCACCAGGGTGAGCGGAATGGGAGCCATGATGATGAGCGGCACGATGAAGGAGCGGAACCAGCCCACAACGAGCACATAAATCAGAACCAGTACCGCGGCGAATGCCAGGCCCATGTCGCGAAAGACCTCGATCGTGATGTGCCATTCGCCGTCCCACTTCATTGAGTAGTGATCAGTTGACTCCGGCATCGACGCGTTATAGCGTGCGAGCGTGTAGCCTGACGGAAGGGTGAGATGGTCGAGCTGCTTATTCATCGCAAAGATCGCGTAAACCGGGCTCTCTACCGCCCCTGCCACGTCTCCGGTGACGTATACCACTCGGCGCAGGTTCTTGTGATAGATGCTTGGCTCAATGGTCTTGTGCTCAACAATCACTAACTCGCCCAACGAGACCATGCTTCCGTCGGCGCCGGGCAGGCGGATATTCTCCAGGCCCTGCTCCGAGGAGCGATCCGCGCGGTCCACTGCGACGATTGCAGGCACCGGTTCCCGAGAAGCCTGGTCGTGAATCAGCCCAACCTGGGTCCCAGACAGAGCTAGCGCCAGTGCATGGGCCACATCGGAAACAGCGATGCCATGCTGTGCTGCTTTCACTTCATCCACACGCATTACCAGCCTGGGTTCGGGATCTTCGACATACCAGTCCGTATCGACAACGCCGGGCGTCTGTTCGAAGATCGCCTTGATTTGTTGCGCGACCTGGGTTTGACCTGCAAGGTCGGGCCCGTAAACTTCGGCTACAAGAGTCTGCACCACTGGCGGGCCCGGTGGAACCTCGCTTACTTGAATCCTGGCGCCATACTCGTTGCCGATTGCGTCCATCAACGGGCGCAGCCGCTTCGCAATGGCATGGCTCTGCACACTTCGTTTGTTGGCGGGCAGCAGATTCACCTGGATGTCGGCCTGATTCGGCTGGTGGCGCATGTAGTAGTGACGCACCAGGCCGTTGAAGTTATAAGGGCCGGATGTGCCGGTGTAAGTCTGGTAGTTCAACACATCCGGCTGTTGCGCGAGTTCTTCGCCCAATGCCTGGGCCACGCGCGCTGTCTGCTCAAGGGGCGTGCCGTCGGGCAGGTTGATCACCACTTGCAACTCGCTCTTGTTGTCGAACGGCAACATCTTCACGCGTACCAGTCCCAAGGGAACCAGTGCTACGGAAATTAGAAACAGTAGCACTACACCGATGAAGAACAAGGTGCGATTGCGCGCGGACTGAATCAGCGGCGTCATGATGCGGCGATAAAGCCTGGTGCGCCAGTTCTCGGTTTCAGGCTCCAGGACTTTCGCCCCCTCGAGATGACGGCCAACGAGGCGTAGCGCGGCCCATGGCGATACAACAAAAGCCACCAGCAGTGAGAACAGCATCGCCGCTGATGCTCCCACCGGGATGGGCCGCATGTAAGGGCCCATCAGGCCGCGAACAAAGGCCATTGGCAAAACCGCGGCGATCACCGCGAAGGTTGCCAGAATGGTGGGGTTGCCTACCTCGGCAACCGCTTCCACTGCAACGTCACTCATTGGCCGGCCATGATTCTCAGGCAAGCGGAAATGCCGGACCATGTTTTCGACTACAACAATTGCGTCATCGACAAGAATGCCGATCGAGAAAATGAGCGCAAACAGCGTTACGCGATTGATGGTGTAGCCAAGGAAATAAAACACCGACATGGTGAGCGCGAGCGTCACCGGAATGGCCAGCAGGACTACGCCGGATTCGCGCCACCCCAGGAACAGCGCAACCAGCAACGTTACCGAAAATGTGGCCAGCAGCAGATGCTCCAGCAACTCATCCGACTTGTCCTTCGCTGTTTCTCCATAGTTCCGCGTAGTGGTGACTGTAACGTCGCTGGGAATTGTCACGCCCTGCATCTCATGCACGCGCTTGAGCACGGCGTTGGAGATGTCGGTGGCGTTGGTCCCTTTGCGCTTGGCCACGGTAATGGTCACGGCTGGAAATTGGCGTGGACCCTGGGATGCTGCCGCGCCGGCGTTTGTCGTGCCGAAAACAACATAGTCTGACGGCTCCGCGGCGCCGTCGATTATTCTGTCGGCCACATCGCGCAGATAGACAGCGTGTCCACGCACTACGCCCACAACCACGGATTCAAGATCTTCACGTCGCGTAAAGAGATTGCCGGCATCGACGCCGATCTCCTGGTTGGCCTCGGAAAAATGCCCAGCCTGAACGCTCGCGTTCGCGGCCTGCAGGTGCCCTGCGATCGCCAAGGGAGACAGGCCATATGCATTCAGTTTTTCCGGGCTCAGCACAACACGCATGTTGCGTGGAAGCCCGCCGATGATCTTCGTCTCCGATACATCGGAGATCTGCGCGATGTTGTGTTGCATCTCTTCGGCAATGGCGCGCAATTGATAGCCGTTATAGTTTGCCCCCCAAAGCGTCATCGCCAGAATCGGTACATCGTCGATGGATCGGGCCTTGATCAGCGGCTGAGAGGCGCCGGGCGGCATGAGATCGACGTTTGAGTAAAGCTTGCTGTAGACCTTGATCAGCGCATCCTCCTGCGATGTGCCGACGAGAAAGCGCACGATCACCAGGCTCTGGCCCGGAGCCGATGTCGAGTAGACATATTCGACCCCCGAGATTTGGTGTACCAGCCTTTCGATGGGAAGCGTTACCCGCTCTTCCACCTCAGCCGGAGATGCGCCCGGCATAGCGGTCGCGATATCCAGCATCGGAACCAGAATCTGGGGTTCTTCTTCGCGCGGAATGATGGCGACCGCGAAGATTCCGATGGCCAGGGACGCTGCAATGAAAAGTGGTGTCAGTTTGGAGTTGAGAAACGAGTGCGCCAGCCGCCCGGCGATGCCAAGGTGTTGCGTCATGGTTGGACCCCTGTACCGCCCTCGACCCGCTTGCCGGCCAGGTCTCGGTCCGCAGGTGCGTCAATGAGCTTTTCACCGGCGGAAATACCGGAGAGAACCTCGACCAGGCCGCCTTGATTTGCGCCAAGAGTGACGGTTCGAAGTTGTGCAATCCCCTGGCTGTCGAGAACATACACACAGTTGAGCGACCCGCGCGTGACCACAGCGGAGCGCGGAATGAGAATCGCATTGCGAACGCCATTGGAAAATCCGGCTGTGCCATACATGCCGGCGCGGGCCTGGCTGGAAACAGGCAATTCGATCTTTACGAGAAAGCTGTGAGTGGATGGATCGGCGGCGGGGACGATCTCCGCAACCCTACCCGATGTAGCCGTTGCCCCCTCCCCGTCAATTGAAACTGAAACCTTCATGCCCTTATGAACAGTGGCGATTGCCGACTCATCGACAGTGGCGTCCAGTTCGAGCGCTCCTGCCTGGTCCACCTGAAGCAACGGCATACCCGGCGCGGCCATCGTTCCGGGGTCGGCGGTCCGCGCCGTCACCACGCCTGCGAAAGGCGCAACCAGCCGTGTGTATCCCATCGTCGTACGTGCACCATTCACCTGTGCCCGGGCTGCATCGGTCTGGGCTCGTGCCGCGTTCAGGCTGGCGGCCGCCGCAGCCGCGCGTTGCGATATTTCATCCATCTCCTGGGGGCTTACGCTCTTCTCTGACTCCAACTGCTTGTAGCGGGCCAATGTGCTCGTCGCAAGCGCGGAGCTTGTCTGTGCGGAAATCTGTCCATTTTCGGCTGCCGTTACGCCGGCCTCTGCCTGCTTCAACTGTGATTCCAATGCGGCGCCGTCAAGCACAATCAGCGTTTGTCCAGCCCTGACACTGTCTCCCTCATGCACCAATACCTGCTCGATACGGCTCAGCACTTGAGCCGAAACGATCGCCGTTTCGCGGGCATGAACAGTGCCGGTCGATTGCAGAGTCCGAGGCACCTGCTGCTGCCGGCTTTCGACGACTCGTGCCTGCACGGTTTGAACATTTCCAGGCGTCTCAACAGTTTCATGGCCATGGCAACCGGCCATAATTCCCGCAGAAGCGGCAAGCAGGCTTGCCCAAAAAAGACTCTTCATTGCAGTTCCTCCGCGGCATCGGGAGTCATTCTCCCGGTGGCATATAAAAGTTCGGAATAGGCCATGGTGTTTCCATAAACGGCATGCCAGTAAATGGATTGGCTCTGCCGTTCCGCATCCTCGGCTCGCAGCAGATCGGTGATGGTGGCAAGCCCGGCGCCATATCGGTTCTTCAAGATCCGCAGGCTCTCCGCAGATTGGTCCATCGCGGCGCGGGCCGTTTCCATCTGCTGCGCCGCCGTCCTCAGATGGATATGTGCCTGGTTGACCTGCAGTCGCAAGTGCTGCTGTGCCGCGTCGACCTGGGCGTCGAGTTTCTGCTTCCCGGCGCGTTCTCGGGCTAGCTCAGCTCGCTTGCCAATGGGCATAAGGTCGACGTTGATCTGGACCCCAGCCACCCAGTTGTTGCCGCCCGAACCGCCAAACGATGTGCGGTCTTCCTCCCAGTTTCCGTAGGCGCTTACCCGCGGCCCGAAGTCAGACTGTGCCGCGCCCACAGCCGACGCCTGTGCCGATTGCGCCTGTCCCAACGCCGCCAGGTCAGGGCGCATCTTTGCTGCCGTCGCAACCTCCTCTTCCAGCGTGCCCACAGGAAACGCATGGGCCTCAATTGGCTTGGGTCCGGTCGCATCCAGGCTTGGAACTCCCATCGCCTCCCGCAAGCAAGCCCATGCAAGTTCGAGGTCGCCCTGTGCGGCGATTAGCTCCCCCTTGCGTGCGGACACATTCACTTCAGCCGACATTTGCTCTGACTCGACCGCCAGCCCAGCCTTGACGTGATCGCTGACCGACGTGAGCAGGGCGGCGGCTGTTTCCTGCTCGTGCTCGGCAACATCGATCTCCCGCTGCGCGTAGAGCACTTGCTCATACGCCGCCACAACGCGTGAGATGATCTGCTGGTCCATCGCACTGGCCGTCGAGGCGGCACTTTGCTTGAACAGGTCGGCACGGTGAATATCCTTCTGCGTCTTGAAGGAATCGAACGCCATCCAGTTTCCGGAGAACCGTGAAGAAAAGTTTCCGATTGGCCGTGGAAGGTTCAGGGAATTCAGCGCGAAATCTGCCTGTGTAAACTGACGCTGCCGAAGGCGTGTGCCGAAGGCATAAACCGGATCGTTGCCGCGCGAAATGTCTTCGGTAAACGACAGTTGCGGCAGAAGCTGAGTGCGCGCCATTGTGGCCGCGGCGGTGGCATCCTGGCTGCCGGCTCGCGCAATTGTCGCATCCGGGCTGTGCTTCAGAGCTGTGTCCACCGCTTGACGAATCGTCAATGGCTCCTGCGAGCTTACGGCCAGTCCGCCCAGAATCACAAACAGAGAAAGGCCAAGAGCTCTATAGAAACGGGTATGGATGAGGTTCGGGTTTGTCTGATTGTTCATTCATAGGAATAAAGTCACGAAATGGAGAATCCGTTACATCCTGCGACAAAAATACTTCGCAGGGTCTCCGGCGCATATTCCTCATGCGCAGCTTCAGCCGGTTTCCCCGTAACCTGCTCAGAACCGGGAATCTCATTTCTTGAGGCGGCTAAGGCAGCACAGGGAAGCGAAGCTTTCCCTAGCCCGATTGTCCACAGCTCCCACAGGACTGCGGTAATTTGCACCGCATTTGCTGCTTGTATGCGATCCGCCGCGAGACTAGGCTTTTGTGAAGGGGAAGCGCCGGGAGCGGGCAGCGCCGCAGCCTGATTCCGGACAAGACCTACTGCACAGAATGTTGTGCGTTCTAACCTCTGAACTCCGCGCGGGACAAGGGCGTTTTGAGCTTTCCACAGCGAAAGCCCTGTGTTTAGCATCCAGGTCCGGGGAATGTCATTGAAATACAAGATATTGTGGTTTCTTGTTGACATCTACTACAGGGAGCGGTATTTTTTCATCTGCGGCTGTAATCGGAATGTAAAGAAACCAAGTGCGAAGACCCTCTGCCAAGCCGTTGAAAACAAGACAACACGCTGTTTGATGAAACCGCCTGTTTCCCGTTTTTCTTGAACAAAGCACCAGCAAACCCTCACCCTGGCTGCCACGCGCCGGATGAGTGAGTTTTTTCACCGATTTTTCGCCGATTGAGAGGATTTTATGAACGAGGCCCAGCAGCAGACTGCCACAACCGTCCAACAGACCCCTTACACCCAAAAGGGGCTCACCTTTACCCGTCGTTTCTCCACCCAGGGCGTTTCGCCCTATGACGCCGTCCAGTGGGAAAAGCGCACCGCTTCCATTACTGACACAAAGGGCAATTCGATCTTTGAGCAGAAGGATGTAGAGGTTCCGGTCGACTGGTCGATGACGGCCACCAACATTGTGGCTTCAAAGTATCTCCACGGCCAGATCGGGACTCCGGAGCGCGAGACCGGAGTTCGGCAACTCGTGGGCCGTGTGGCGGAGACGGTGCGCGACTGGGGTATTGCCGGCGGCTATTTTGCCAGCGCCGCGGATGCGGCCATCTTCCACGACGAGTTGGCGAACATGCTCCTCACCCAGCGCGTCGCATTCAACTCGCCGGTATGGTTCAACGTGGGCTGTGACCGGCTTGAGCCGCTCTCTGACGGCCAGAACTGGCACTGGGACCCGGTGACCGGGGGGGTGCGGTATTCGGCAACGGGATATAGGAATCCGCAGTGCTCGGCCTGCTTCATCAACTCGGTTGAGGACTCGCTGGAGTCGATTTTGACCCTCGCAAAGACTGAAGGAATGCTCTTCAAGTGGGGCTCAGGCACGGGCACCAACCTGTCCTCGATTCGCGGATCGAAGGAGACGCTTTCGGGCGGCGGCGAGGCGTCAGGACCGCTGAGCTTCATGCGCGGATTCGATGCCTTTGCGGGCGTAATCAAGTCCGGCGGCAAAACTCGCCGCGCGGCCAAGATGGTGATCCTGAATGTGGACCACCCGGACATCATGGACTTCATTGAGTGCAAGGCGAAGGAAGAGGCCAAGGCTTTCTCGCTGATCAAGGCGGGATATGACGGTTCGGGCCCCGATTCAGAGGCCTATTCGTCAATCTTTTTCCAGAACGCCAACAACTCGGTGCGGGTGAGCGATGAGTTCATGCGCGCCTATGAGTCGGACGGCGAGTTCACAACGCGCTCGGTGAAGAAGCAGGAGCCGGTGGCCACCTACAAGGCGCGCGAAATCATGAAGAAGATCGCCGAGGCGACGTGGCTGTGCGGCGATCCGGGAATGCAGTTCGATACCACCATCAACAAGTGGCACACCAGCAAGAACACGGCGCGCATCAATGCGTCGAACCCCTGCTCGGAGTACATGTTCCTGGACAACTCGGCCTGCAACCTGGCGAGCTTTAACCTGATGAAATATGTTTCGCCCGCGGGAGTGTTTGATATCGCGGCCTATCGGCACTCCATCTCGGTGGTCATTACTGCCATGGAAATCCTCGTCGACAACTCCGGCTACCCCACTGAAGCCATTGCCAAGAACTCGCATGACTACCGGCCCCTGGGGCTGGGCTATGCGAACCTGGGCGCGCTGTTGATGGCGTTTGGCCTGCCGTACGATTCTGCGGCTGGACGTGATCTTGCGGCCGCCTTGACGGCAATCATGTGCGGACAGGCCTATCTGCAGTCGGCAGTCATTGCCGCCAATTGCCCGCCGATTCCGTCGGCCACGCCGTTGACCGCATCCGTTGAGCGCCAGGGTGGCGCGTGCCCCGGTTTCTATGTCAACCGCGAGCCGTTCCTCGACGTCATCCGCATGCATCGCGCGGAGGTGAACAACATTGGCAAGTCACGGCAGAGCGGCGAGCCGTTCAGCGTGCCGCAACTCGATGCCCTGATTGACGCCAGCCGCGAAAGCTGGGATACGGCGCTGATCTTCGGCGAGCGCTATGGCTATCGCAATTCGCAGACCACCGTGCTGGCTCCCACCGGTACCATCGGCTTCATGATGGATTGCGACACGACCGGCATTGAGCCGGATCTTGCACTCGTCAAGTACAAGAAGCTCGTGGGCGGCGGCATGATCAAGATCGTCAACCAGACCGTGCCCTCGGCGCTGTTCAAGCTGGGCTACGACAATGACGAAGTCAACGCCATCGTCAGCTACATTGACGCCACGGGGACCATCGAAGGCGCGCCGGGCATCAAGCCGGAACACCTGGCGGTGTTCGATTGCAGCTTCAAGCCGTCCAAGGGCACGCGGTCAATCAACTACATGGGCCACATCAAAATGATGGCCGCAGCGCAGCCGTTTCTCTCCGGCGCAATCTCGAAGACGGTCAACCTGCCACATGAGGCGACAGTCGAAGATGTGGCCGAAGCTTATGCCGAGAGCTGGCGTCAGGGCATCAAGGCTGTGGCCATTTATCGCGATGGATCAAAGGGCACGCAGCCTTTGAACACCAGCATGGACGAGAAGAAGCGCGAACAGTCGCCTCTGGATGTGGCGGGCTCTCGGGTCCTTGCGCAGTTGGCTGCGAATCGCCCCGCTGCCGAAGCCGACATGAAGGCTCTCGAAGCAAAGATTGGCGAGAAGCTTGAGGTATCGGCGAAGCAGGTGATTGCAGCGGCCTCCGCATTCCAGTATGCTTTGGATCAGATTGCCAAGGCCGCCGCCGTGCCCCTGATTGCTGCTTCTCCCGTAATGCCGAGCCACCCCAAGGATCCCGCGCAGGACCCCAACGGGCCGCCGCGCGCCGTGCGCCACCGCCTCCCTGAAGAGCGGGCATCCATCACCCACAAGTTCTCAGTCGGCGGCCATGAGGGCTACATCACCGTTGGACTTTATCCAACGGGCCAGCCGGGCGAGATCTTCATCAAGATGGCCAAGGAAGGTTCGACCGTCTCCGGCCTCATGGATGCCTTCGCAACCTCCATCTCGCTGGCGCTGCAGCATGGCGTCCCGTTGAAAGTGCTCTGCGAGAAGTTTGCGCACACGCGCTTTGAGCCTTCGGGCTGGACTGGCAACGAGCAAATTGGCTACGCGAAGAGCCTCATGGATTACATCTTCCGCTGGCTCCACCTGCGCTTCCTCTCGGGCACCCAGCTTTCGCTGTTTGCCGGATTGGGGATGCAGACGGCGCAATTGCCGGCATCCCCCAGCATTCTTCCGGAGACGGATGCGGAGGACGAGCCCGTCGCATCGCAGCATCATCTGGCCAAGCTTGCCGAAGAGGTAGCCAAGCGGCTCAACCAGGTGAACAACCAGCCGGGAAGCCAGCCCGGCGGCGGAGGCATCGCGCCCGAGCCAGGTGCATGGCAAGGTTCGGCGGCAAGCCCAACCCACGCCCCGGAACTCAAGGATCGCGGCATCTATCACGCTTCAGATGCGATGCGCGAGATGTACGAAATGGGAGACGCTCCGAGCTGCTCAACCTGCGGAGCGATCATGGTGCGGAACGGAAGTTGCTATCGCTGCATGAGCTGTGGCTCAACCAGCGGCTGCAGCTAAGAACCTGGCAACGCGCCCGCACAACCGTCGTGCGGCCAAAATTTGACGGCAACCTCAGAAGAGCGCGTTCTTGTGAATCAGTTCACCAGGACGCGCTCTTTTGCCGATGGGCAAAACCCAGCAGCGCAAACGTCTTTTGTGAACAATGGATTTACAATAGCCGCTAAGTGACGCTGCCAATCGACACATCTCCGCTGTTCATTTCGCTGGCAACCACTTGCGCCGCAACTGCTGCCACTTTCTTTCTAGGATTGATCGCGGCGCGTTGGATGTATCGCGCGCAAAGCAGTTTTCGTGCGTGGATTGACGGAATTCTCACGCTCCCGCTGGTTCTGCCGCCTACCGTGGTCGGTTTCTTCCTTCTTGTGCTTCTGGGACGCCGAAGCCTCATCGGCCATGCGCTCGAACAGATCGGCATCACCATCGTGTTCTCATGGCCGGCGACAGTGATCGCCGCAACCGTCGTCGCATTTCCGTTGATGTATCGAACGACATTGGGTGCCTTTGAGCAAGTGAACCCAAATCTGCTTGACGCGGCGCGCACGCTCGGCGCCTCAGAGCGAGTCGTGTTTCGAAGAGTGCTGCTGCCGCTTGCGGCACCGGGAGTGCTGGCGGGAACGGTTCTGGCCTTTGCGCGGGCACTGGGAGAATTCGGAGCAACGCTCATGCTGGCCGGCAATATTCCTGGCCGCACCCAGACCATGCCGATGGCTATCTTTTCCGCGGTTGAAGATGGCGACATGCGCGCCGCACTGCTTTGGGTTGGTCTGATTGTCGCCCTTTCCCTGGGGATTATCCGCCTGCTCAATCGCCAAAATCGGACAGTAAGGCCAGCCGGGACGACCGCCGCGCCGTTAGCCGAGCTGCCCTGCGTCCCAGCGGAAGGGAATGCTTCAACGCATTTGCTCGAACGGGCGGAGTCCGCAATCCGCGCAAAAATCGAAATCGATATTGAAAAGAAGCTGGCGAATTTCAGCCTGCGCGTGGCCTTCCAAACTGGAAAAGGCGCAATCGGCCTGTTGGGTGCCTCGGGCGCGGGAAAGTCCATGACGCTGCGAATGATAGCGGGCATCGTTACGCCCGATCGCGGACGAATTGTTCTCAATGGACGCGTCCTCTTTGACAGCGAACCCAGGCGGAACATCCCAGCTGCGCACAGAAAAATCGGCGTAGTGTTTCAGGACTACGCACTCTTTCCGCACAGGACCGTGGCTCAGAATGTCGGCTTCGGATTGAGTGCTCTCCCGGCGAAAGAGCGGCAGGCGCTTGTACAGCACCAATTGGAGCGAATGAGGATTGCCGATCTCGCGGATCGTTTCCCTGCGGAGATTTCAGGCGGCCAGCGACAGCGCGTGGCCATTGCGCGCTGCATGGCCATTCAACCCGATGCGCTACTGTTCGATGAGCCCTTTGCGGCACTCGACCCACATTTGAGGAGACAGACTGAAGAGCAGTTGCGCGCAACGCTGGCGGACTTCAACGGCCCGGTTGTCTTCATCACCCACGACATGGAAGAGGCCTTCCGCTTTTGCACCGATCTGCTGGTGCTCGACCAGGGAAAGGTGATTGCAAGCGGGCCAAAGCATCAGCTTTTCGAGCGCCCGCAAACCGTCATCGCGGCGCGGTTAACCGGCTGCAAGAACATTGTTGCTGCGCGGCGCATCGGCGACAGTCGAATTGCTGTGGACACGTGGAGTTGCGAACTGCAAACAGCAACTCCTGTGTCGGACACGCTTACCGGCCTTGGAATTCGCTCGCATCAGATTGCGTTTCAGCCGCCCGCGGACGCGGAAAATGTCTTTCCCTGCTGGCTCGTCGGCAGCAGTGAAGCGCCGCATGAAATGACCTTGTATCTGCGCCTTCATGCTGCGCCGCGCCCAGGAGAACCCGCTCACATTCAAGCGGATGTGCCCAAAGACCTGTGGCGTAGTCTGAGCCTCGTTCCTCAGCCGTGGCCCATTTCGCTCCATCCGGAGCGCCTGCTGCTGCTTGAGTGCTAGTGCTGTCCGCCACAAAGATGGTCGTTTATGTTTTGAAAGGGCACGACTTCAGTCGTGCCGCGAACGGCGTGGAATTACCAGGGCTTTAGCCCCTGAGGGGTGGTTTCAGGCAATTCGATGTCAACATAGAGCTGCTTGAAGATGACCCGATTTGCGGCGGGCTACACTAGTACCGTGACCTCTTGATTATGCAATCACCGAATTGTAGCGTGGGTCTTCTGACCGGCTGTAGCGTGGGCGTCCTCGCCCACGCTCGTTCGGGGGAGCTACCAAATCACACGGTCTAGACTCTAATGCGCCCTCCAGTTCCTCACTTGATCTCCACTTCGTCAATCTGAAATTGAAATTTCCCCGGTTCCTGCACATGCACAAAACCCAGGCCGCTCAGGTCACTGCCGTCTGTCTCAAAAGTAGAGAACGGGAACCTGTACTGCTTCCACTCCGGGCCTGCGGTAAAGCTGGTCATGGCGGGCATGCCGCCGTTGCCGTTGCGCGCTGCGGTGAGCACAATCAGTGTGTAGTTCTTGCCATCGCCCCTGGCCCAGAAGCTGATCCCTTTCTTGCTTGACAGGTTTGCGGGCTGCATGGGCGCGGCGCCGGGTGAGTAGAGCGCCCCGGCAAAGCGGAAGGGCGTTGGCTTGCCGGCTACAATCTCGCCGCTCACCTGCAAGGCGCCTTTTGTGCCGTCGGCTCCGGGCTGTACCGCGCCAATTGTGGCCTTCGATTCGCCGCCATTCATGAAGTCGCCGGCGGCCATCCACATTCCATAATTCGCTCCCACTTTGCCATCGTCAAAGTTGCTCACCAGCCCCGACTCAGACCCCGCCGGTGCAGGCGGAAGCGGCGGCCGGCCGGTGTCCCCATCCAGGTTGGCCACGGTCAGGTGCACCGTGCTGGTGTTGTCTGAACTTGGCCCAACCATCAGGTCGAAGACCCCAGGCTCGACCACGCGGTGCATATCGATGTTGAGAATCGACAGCATCTCCGGCGTCACGTTAAACTCGACTGTCTTCTTCTCACCTGGCTTCAACGTGATTCGCTCAAAACCCTTCAACGATTTGACCGGCTGCGTGACGTCCGCGATCTGCTGATGCAGGTACAGCTGCGGCACCTCGTCGCCTTCGCGCTGCCCGGTGTTGGTAACGTCGACGCTCACCGTCGCGGTTCCCCCGGTTAGAATCCGCTTCGGCTCAACACGCAGGTTGTCGAACTTGAAACTCGTGTAGCTGAGTCCGTATCCAAACGGGTAAAGCGGCTGGCGAGTGCTGAAGGCGTAACTGCGATTGTCTGACGGCTTGTGATTGTAGAAGTCGGGCAGGTCGCCCACTGAGTGGGGGAAGGTGATGGGCAACTTGCCGCCGGGGTTCACATCGCCGAACAAAACCGCCGCCGCCCCCACGCCGCCTTCTTCGCCCAGATAAAAACCTTCAAGAATGGCCGGCACTTTTTCCGCAATGTAATTGATTGACAGCGGACGGCCGTTGATAAGCAGCACCACGGTCGGCGTTCCCGTCTCAACCACGGCTTTTACCAGGTCATTCTGTGCTCCCAGCAGGTCAAGCGAGTCGCGGTCGCCGCGGTGTTCTTCCGCCCAAGCTTCGCGGTTGGTGCTTTCGTTTTCGCCCACAACCAGAATGGCAACATCGGACTTCTTCGCTGCCGCCACGGCCTCTTCAATGGACGCGGTCTGCGTCTTCGGGTCCACAAGTTCAACATCGTTGGCCCACCAGCCCAGATAGCCCTCAGGCGCGGTGGTAATCTTGCAGCCCTTTGCATACAGTACATTCGCCTTGTTTCCAACCCGTGCCTTGATGCCGTCCAGAATGCTGACCCCCTGGCCGGGATCGCGGCTATATCCGCCCAGATGCACGTCCGCGGCATTCGGCCCAAT
>Ga0302274_10000656_pt1 | contig 34825 bp, 22 predicted proteins | sample III_Bog_N2_1_FD_198755 | JGI IMG/M metagenome (GOLD analysis project Ga0302274, IMG submission 198755) | Peat permafrost microbial communities from Stordalen Mire near Abisko, Sweden - III_Bog_N2_1 | ecosystem: Environmental > Terrestrial > Soil > Wetlands > Peat | place: Sweden: Abisko...
GCCCAGTCGCGTCGAATCGTGTGCAAGATTTCGTGAGACAGGGCGGCAGCCCAAAGCCCAGGCCGCGGTCCCAAAAGCTGCGCTAGATCTTCGTCGATAAAGATCGTTCCGTCGGGAGAGGAGAATAGGTTGCCCGCACCCTTGGCGATGCGGAGATCCCACGAGAACTTCGAGCGCTCAGAGGGAAGCTGCCGAAGGAGAGTTTGCAAAACTTGCTCACCGACAGCGTACTGGCCGGTTGCGGGCTTCGTGTAGGGAAGTAAGACGGAGCGGACTCGCGCCGCGAAGACGCTGTCGGCTGTGAAGTTGGGGGGAACAATCACTGAATGGGTTGGCTGCTGCGCCGAGATAAGGATTGGCCGAAACACGCACAGTAGCGTGACTAGAACCAGACGCGGAGTTTTGCGACTTACTCCTGACATGAGCCACTCCCAAACCGGCATGCCCGCAGCGTGCAAAGAATTCACTTGCTGGCCGAAGCGCCATAGAGCAGCGTATGCAGCCAGCAAACGAAATATAACAGGAGCCGGGGCGCGAGTCAGTGACGAATAACCGGGGAAATAGGTCTAGCGAACGAAGTTGATCGTGGTTGGAAGGTGCAACGCCGAACATTTACGGAGGGTTCAGTGTTCCGGCGCGAAGATTTCTACCCATTGCAGCGCAGCGGGAAGAGCCGGGTTACGTTCCCGCGGCTCAAAATCAATCGCGGACGACTGACGGGGCCAAGTCCAATTCGTTAGCCGTTATGCCATGGCCGCGCAGAGCAAAGACTCCGAGCGCCAGCACGACGGCGGCCGCGCCGAGAGTATCGGAAACGCCAATTGTTTTGGCGAGCGCTCCCCAGAGCGTCGCGCCGACGGCCATGCCGCCCTGCAGGATCAGCAAATAAAACGAAAGAGCCCGGGCGCGCAGGTAGGCGGGACACATGGTCTGCGCCGCCACGTTGAGGCAGGCCAGGATTCCGATCCAGGCTGCGCCTGCTGTCAGCATCACGGCGCAGAGTGGAGCAAAATTTGTGGCTCGTCCTGCGAGAAAAGTCATTCCGGCAAAAATGAGTATGGCTGCGCCTACCACTCTGTCTACCGACAGCTTCTCGCGTAACGGAGGAAGCACGACTGCCCCGAGGAGAGCGCCGACGCCGAAACATCCGAGCAGGATGCCGTATCCTCGCGCTCCGTACGGGAGGGCAATGATGGGAAGCAGGGCTAGCAGAGCCACTGCTGCGATACTGAATGTCCCAGTCCGCAAGAGTACCGATTTTGCTAACCGGCTCTGCCGCACGTAACGGAAGCCATCGCCGACGACGGACCACATACGCCGCGATGTTGTCGCAGGTTTCTCCGGGCGCTTCCAGCGACATAGAAAAACGATAACGCCGAAGAAAGAAGCCGCATTCAATAGAAAGGTCGAGCCACATCCGACCGCCGCTACGAGAAGTCCACCCACCGCGGGGCCCACGGCACGCGCCACGTTGAAGCCTGCGGAATTAAGGGCGACGGCTGCGGCGTGTTGCTCGGGCGGAACAAGTTCGGGTGTAATGGCCTGCCACGCTGGATCATTCATCACCGCACCGAGGCCGAGCAGGAAAGTGAATAGCAGTAGCACCCATGGCCCAACGCAACTAATCAGCGTAAGGATACCGAGGGTTGCGGAGGCGAGGACCATCCAGCCTTGGGTTAGTAATAGAAAACGACGGCGGTCGACCATGTCGGCGAGTGCGCCCGCTGGCAGGATCACCAGAAAAACCGGCAACGCGGCTGCGGCTTGTACCAGCCCGACCATCAGAGGATTCATGGTGAGCTGAGTCATCATCCAGCCGGCGCCGACGTTCTGCATCCATGTGCCGGTGTAGGAGATGACGGAGGCAATCCACAGGGATCGAAAGAGCGGCTCGCCGAGAGGTGCCCAAGGAGATATGGCTCGGCCTCGCTGGATCGGTACCACCACCGGCATTTTGATCATTTCAGCCATGACGTTGTCGTGCGTCGACGTGGTTCGCTGCTTTTAACTCCGGGCGGGGCGGCTAAGCCATTGCGGAAAAAGTTGCCACAGATGAAAGCGTCCCTCCTAATGATTTTCTTGTGACAGTTCACGAGCGGCTGGGGACGAACGACGACTCCTTTCCAAAGGGCCACTCACGGCGGCGCCAAGACCTCACCATGTAAATCAGAATCCCGACTATCAAAATCACGGCGGCGTAGCGAATCTCGCGGTCAAAGTTCTTCCGCGAAAACAGGATAAAGGTGAAAGTCACTGCCGCGACCAACGCTGGCAGCGGATACAGCCACATGCGGAAAGGACGCGGCATATCCGGCCTGCGAATTCGCAAAATGATTACCCCGATGCTCTGCACCAGAAACTGCAGAAGGATGCGAATCACAACGAGCGCAGAAATCAAATCCGCGAGGCGGAGAAAACAAAAGAGGGCGGCCACAGCGGCCAGCGCCAACAACGAAACATAGGGAAACTGATAGACCGGGTGTACACGGCTCATCACGCGAAAGTAGTTGCCGTCGAGCGCCGCAGCGTAGGGCACGCGCGAATAGCCGAGCATCAGCGAAAAGACGGAGGCAAAGGCCGTCCACATAACGAGTCCGGAGACGACGGCCGCAGCGCGATGTCCATAAACACGCTGCATAAAAACGGAAACCACGTGGAGTCTACTGTTCGAATCTCCGTCTTGCACCATGTCTCGCCAGGGCACGACACCGAGGATGCTGATGTTCATCACGACATATAGACAGCCCACCGCGAAAATGGATAGCAACAACGCGCGCGGAATGTTGCGACCGGGGTCTTTAATTTCATCGCCCAGAAAGCAGACGTTGTAATAGCCCCAATAATCGTAGGCGGCGATGAGCATGGCTCCGCCTAAAGCGTGGAAAAGCGAGGGGGAGAGGAGAAACGCGTCGGGCGGAAAGTCGAAGGCCTGCCTGGCATTAAAGTGGGTGAGTCCGACAAAAATGATCCATCCGATGGTTCCCATCACGCCGATCCAAAGCAACTGGGTAAGGCGCGAGATGGCGGTGATACGGCGATAGAGAAGAAAGGCGACGAATGCGCAGACGCCTATGGCGACGAGGGTGGCGGGCATCGCGACCCATGTAACCTGGAGATCGCCCAGCAGCGAAAGGTGAGCGGTGATGGTGCGGCTGGACCAGACGTGTTCCAGGCGAGGAAAGAAAAACGCGGCGTATTGCGAGAATCCCACGGCGCCCGATGCGATTGAAAGAGGAGCACTAAAGGAAAGCTGCCAGACAAAGAGAAACGACATGAGCCGGCCGAGTTTTTGCGGGCCATAGATTTCTTTGAGAAAGCGATAGGATCCGCCGGACCCCGGCATGGCCGCGCCGAGTTCGGCCCATACGAGGCCATCGCAGACGGCGAGAAGTCCGCCGAGCAGCCATCCCACCATGGCCTGAGGGCCGCCCATTGCGGTCATGATCAGCGGGATCGTAATGAATGGACCGACGCCAATCATGTCGATCATGTTCAGTGCGGTAGCGGAACCGAGGCCGATGCCACGGACAAGTTGCGGCTTGCTGTCGGCTTGACCGGCGGGCGAAGTTGTCATCGGATAGGTCGATGGCCAATGGTCGGGAGTGGGTGGCGAGGTAGTTGGCGATCGGGCACAGGTCTCGACGGTTCGAAATACCGCGCTCTAAGTAGTTTTGTCATCTTTAAGCGAAGCGAAGCACCGCTTTTCTCGCCACGAATGTTTCGTACGGCAAAGCAAATGTCCGAACGACAGACGATCCACGACAAGGAACCAATCTACCGACTGCCGATTAAATTCACAAACAGCCGCACAGCTCCTGGCACTCCCGCCGGCAACTGCCGGAAGAAAGCGTATCCCGTATAGATATAGGTACCCTGGCCATACTTTGCCACCAGCAAGCCGCCCTTCTTCTCGCCTTCGCCGGGATCATGCGATTCCAGCAGCGGAATAAAGTTCGGGTCCCACTGCGACATAAAGTAGAGGCCGCGTTCTTGTACCCAGCCTTCGAAATCCTTCTGCGTGATTTCATTTGGAGAGTGAAAAATCTTGTTGGTGGGATCGAGAATCTTGACCGGCGCCTCCTCGACGGAGACGCGGTCGCGGCTGAGAGTTGCCGGATACGGAGTGAGTTTGGCAGCGTTGAAGTCGCCAGCAGCAGCGTTGTACTGAACGACGAGGCGTCCGCCTGCCTGCACAAAGTCAAGCAGACGCCTGTTGTTTGCCGTCACATCCTTCTGCGTATCGTAGGCTCGAATGCCGAGGACGATGGTTTGGTACTGGCTCAAATTTTCGGAGGCGAGTTTTTCGGGAGCAATTAACGTAACGTCCATGCCGATCTGTTGCAGCACTGTGGGGATTTCATCCCCCGCACCCATGACGTATCCGACTCTCAGGCTCTTAGGGGTCTTGACAGCAACAATACTGACGCGTTGCAGAGCGGGCTGATAGTAAAAAAATGTGCCGAGATCGTCACGCGTCACGACCGAATAGCCTTCCGCAAAACTGGCTTGGCCACTTTTCAGGATAGCCTTGATTTCCGTTCGTCCTTCGCTGCGATTGTGCGGCTCGACGGTGAAGTTTGCACGACGCTGATCGCCACGGTCCTGAAAATCAAGTGTTTCTTTAGTTGGATCGACGCTCCAATTCTTGGGAGCTTCGATTTGCAAAATGCCGCCGTCTTTGTTGGGCCCATCTTTGTTGGGCCCATCTTTGTTGGTCCCATCTTTGTTTTGGCGATCTTTGTTTTGGCGATCTTTGTCCGGGCGATCTTTGTCCGGGCCAGCGGAGTGGTGCGTTTCGGAAAGGGACTTCGAGTCCAAGTTACTCGCGACGTCAACTTGTACGTGCGATTGCGGACCATCCTCGGCGGGCAGGACCAGTTCTCCGGGATCAAGGATTACGGAGAAAGCGGGTGCGACCGCGAGTGGACGTTCGACGACTGCGCCGGCGGAGTCTTTATAGTCGACCATGCAGATCGCAGAAAGCCTCCCAATTGTCGGAGCCGCTGCGGACGCGGTGATTGGAGGCGGCGGGAATGGAAGGGTTTGATATCGCGCATCGTCGATTATGTTGAGCGCCTCTTTCTCCGGATTATTTCGGTGCCAATAGGGGCGGGTCAACTCAGCCGCCGAAGGAACGTTGACCTTGAAATGGGTGATCGCTTCGTTGCCAGTGGTTTCTCGCGATAGAACGGTGGAACTCCATCCCGGGGGGAAGGTGAGCACGGTCTCGGGGTAGCTTGTCGGCGACTGCGGCCCCGACAACTTTGCGGTGACTTGAAACGTTGTTCCCGGCACCGCAACGAAAGCATCGTCGGGACTGGAACCGACAGGGGCATCGACCACCACATGCAGAGTCACGGAAGAGGCCAGGGCGATTGCTGTAGAAAGTTGACCCTGTTTTTCCTCCAACGGGTACAACAAAACATTTTTGGCATGATTCGAGAGGTTGGATTGATGAAGACGCAGGATAGTCTTTTCGAGGGCAGCGGCCGCTGCGGTCAAAGGTTCGATGGCCGTTTCCGGACGCTTGTCGGCAGCCGCGTCAGCTTCGTCGATCCTCATCTGGACATCGGCAAGCGCGCTCATTAACCAAGGCAATTGTTTTTCTTCATTGCCGAGACGATGTGCCAAGCCTGGCAGTGTCTCATCGAGACCATCGAAGAAGCTCTGCTCGTGCCCTTCTTTGTCTTTGGGGGAATCCACCAGCGAATCAACCAGCTTGTAATAGGTGAAGCGATCGCCAGGATCGACCGTCCAGTTCGCGGCGCCCTGAGACTGCTGGTGGCGCAGTCCCAGCATGGCAAACTGTACGTACGAAGTGCCCAAGACCGGATCGACGGTTCCGGTGTTCAGCCGCAGCGTGTAATTGTTCGCGTCACAAGTGTTCGCCCCAAAGCCGCACACATTTCCGATGTAAAACTTCTTAGGCTGCCAGGTTTCGAGGCCTTCTTTGATTTGCTCCGGAAACTGCCTGGGATCGGCTGCCGCGTGAAAGGCTTCTCTGGTCAGGATCTCGGACGCCTGGTGATGACCATGTCCATCGCGGTCGGTTCCTGAAAATCGTGCTACCAGTACCTCTGGGCGAAAGGTACGAATCACACGCACCATATCGCCTAACGCGATGTCGTGTCCCTGCCATTTCTGAAATGTCTCTTCGGGAGTTTTTGAATAACCGAAATCGGCAACGCGCGAGAAGCGCTGCTCGACTCCGTAATAGCGGTCCGCCGCCAGCAACTCTAGAGTACGCAAAACGCCAAGTCCGTCGAAGAGGTTGCTGCCGAGTTTGTTCTGGCCTCCTTCGCCGCGGGTGAGCGTCATCAACAAGGTCGAAACGCCTTTTCCCCGAGCCTCAAGGGTGAGCATGCCGCCATCTTCGTCGTCCGGATGAGCGGTGGTCTGCATGAGGCTGGCGGTAGTGTGCAAGCGTCGTAGCATGAGCTTGAGGCCGAGGGCGCCGGTTTCCTGAGGGAGCGGCTCATAATAATGATCGGCATTGTGAGCATTGCTGGGGCTAGCCAGAGCGTGGGCGGAAGGGTTATCAGAGTGTTGTGCCGCGCCTGAGGCGGATAAGGCGGCCAGGACGATAAGCAAGGCTGGCGCACCGGGGCGTTTGGGCACGAATCCGCGGCAGAAGTCATTCAACATTGCAAACATGCACATCTGATGGATTTTACTCAAAGAAAGGATCAAATATTCTCGCGCGCGACGGTTGAATCGCTATCTGCCCAGGTTTTGCGCCGCTGCAAGTTTCTGCTGGCATTCGGTGGCCTTCTGTACAATCTGCCGGAACTCCGCATCCTCGCGCACGCGCACTAGAAGCGGGTCCGATAGCAGTGCTTCAGTCGCACAATAGTTTTCCGAAACGGCCTTGCGCAAGAAATCGTAGGCGACTTGTTTCTCGCCACAGGCGGCCAGCACAGCGCCCTGGTAATACTTCAACTCCGAGTCTTGCTCGGGCAACAATTCAGTTTCGGAGAACTGTGCCAAGCGATGAATTTCCGTGGCGGGCGACTTTGCCAGGCAGGCTTGGAGGAACCCGCGCATCCACATGGTGTTCTCCGTCATTTTTTCGACGGCGTGCTGCGCTTCGACTGTCTTTTGCTGGCGCATCAGAACCGTAACTCGCACCGCGTTCGACCATTCGGAGCCGGCATCGAGATTCAGATACTCCATGGCGCGATTCGATTTTCCCTGCTCGAAAAACGCAAACGAGCACGAACGCCAGTTAAAGTTTTTCGAATCGATTGCCAGGGCGCGGTCGCACTCGCGCTGCGCCTCGTCCAGCCGCCCGGCATACCGCGATACATAGGCCAGAGAGTAATGAGCAAACGCGTTGTCCGGACGCTTCTGGACGAGCACGCGCGCATCTTCGTAGGCCTTGTCGAGATTTCCAGACTCGACTTCATTCGCCGCCAGAAATCCAGCGGCACTGGCTCGTCCCGGTTCGAGCGAAAGTGCGTGTTGATAGGCGGCATTGGAACGCTGATATCCCGCGGCGCCGCCTCCGGAATAAATTGCGTCGAAGTAGTATCGACGCCCCAATGCTTCCCACGCCGGAGCGTAATTGGCATCGAGCGCGACTGCCCGTTCCAGCATCCCGATGGCTTCCTTGTTCGCTGAGCCGTCGTGCCCAATCGCGACGCTTCGCAGGTACAGGTCGTAGGCTTCGCGATTTGCCGGAGTGCTGCTTTGTTCAACCGCGGCGCGGTCGACACCAAGCGCGGGTACGAGTTCCTGACGGACTTTTTTCGCCATCTGGTTGCGCAGGACAATCAGATTATCGACGGGCCCTTGCAAAGTTCCGGTCCAGATCACTTTGTTGTCTTTTACGTCGACCGCTTCGAGGGTCACCATCACCGTCTTGTCTCGACGCAAAAAATGCCCCGACACGACTGTGCCAACACCCAGCTCGCGGCCGGCTTTTGCCGGGTCTTCTACGCTGGAGTATTTCTGCGTAGAGGTGGAAGGACGTATTTCCAGAGAATGGGCGTAGGTCAAAGCATTCGCGATCTCGTCGGCCAGCGCGAAGCGGAGAAATTCACTTTCCGGATCGTTGTTTACATTCTGCAGTGGAAGTACGGCCATGGTGCGATTCTCGGCGGTAGGAGGGGGGGCGCGGTGCTTCAGAGCCCACACTCCGACGGCGATCAAAAGCGTAGCCAGCAAAGCTGCTAGTCCGATGACGACCCATTTCAGTTTTGAACTCGAATTTTCAAAGGTGCGTGTGGACCGATGAAGTCCGGTCGTCTGACGCAGGCCGCTTTGCAGGGCCGGTTCCGTCCCTTTTCTCAGACGAACCAGATCAGCCTTCATCTCAGCCGCATTCTTATAGCGTTTGTCCCGCTCTTTCTCCATCGCTTTTCCGATGATGGATTCAAGTTCCGGAGGCACCTCGGGATTGATGGAGCGCGGCGACGCGGGTTTTGCGTTGATGACCGCGTGCAGCGTGGTCACCACGTTCGTTCCGGTGAAGGGCTTCTTTCCGGTCGCCATTTCAAACAGGACCACGCCGAAGGAAAAAATGTCGCTGCGCACATCGAGATCTTCCGAGCGTGCCTGTTCAGGCGACATGTAGACGGCAGTGCCGGGAATCACGCCGACCTGCGTCAACGATTCCTCAAGCGAGGAGTCGGTTGTGGTGCCAACACTGCCGTCTTTCGCCAGCTTGGCCAGTCCGAAATCCAGAATCTTGACCTGGCCGTTTGGAGTCAGAAAAATATTTGCCGGCTTGATGTCGCGATGCACAATTCCCTTGGCGTGCGAAGCTGCGAGTGCATCGGCGACTTGCACTGCGATATCGAGCAGATCATCGATTTCTAAAGGCTTACCGTGAATGCGCTGCTTGAGGCTCTCGCCTTCCAGTTTTTCCATCACAATAAAAGGATGGCCGTCGTTGTCCTCAATATCGTGGATGGTGCAGATGCCGGCATGATTGAGCTGGGACGCAGCGCGAGCCTCGCGCGTAAACCGCTCCAGCGATCGCGGATCTTTGGCGAGGTGATCGGGGATGAATTTCAGAGCGACATGGCGGCCGAGGCGCAGGTCTTCGGCCTCGTAAACAATGCCCATCCCGCCGCCGCCGAGCTTTGACAGCACGCGATAATGGGAAACAGTTTGCCCGACGATCTCCATGTCAGTGTCGTGCGAGCACTCCCGTCTGCGGCTGCTACTAATTCTAACGACACTCTGCCAGTCAGCCCGTTGCCCGCGAAGGCGTAATGTTAGGCGGTAAGAGTTGCCGGGTCAACCAGTTTGCTGACAACTTACTCAGAAATCAGCGCCGCCGACGATCCTACCCACTTCATGCCTTTATTCTGATCGACGCCCATCATCGAACCGCGGCCCATGCGCACGATCGTCAGCACTGGGAGTAAATGATCGAGCCATAGGTACATGATCCGCAACTCGACTTTGGTCTCGCCGTAAGGAGTTTCGATCAACGGAGTGAAGTTCATCCGCTCCTGCAAAATATATTCGCCTCGTTTCGCCGCCGGAATTGCATCGATATCGGCTCGCGATGGAGCGATGACCACCCCTAATCCGGCGAATGAAAACAGCGGCTTGAGAACAAAATTTTCCAGGTCCGCCGGAATCTCAGGTAGCTGATCGAGAAACCAAGTCCGGGGTACCGATGGATGCTTCAGGTACGGGATCGAATATTTGCTGATCCGGAAATACCAGTTCGGGTGTCCTGCCCACTCGACATCTAGCTCGTCGCGAAAATCAAACAGCGGCTTTACGCCTTTGCGTTCCAACTCGTCTACGATGGTGCGGTTATAGATTCGCTCGATGGGGATCTGCTTGCCGTCTTCCTCGTAAAATAATTGGCGTGCGGATTTGCGAATCTTGGTGATGCACACTGTACGGATACCCAGCATCTTTTCCGTAAGCAAAAAATCAGGACGAGTCTTCTGCGCTTCGGGATAGACTTCCATCAATACGACGTTCTTCGGGTCGTGACCCGCCACAATCGCGTTCGTTAAGAGTTGTTTGTACGCCCCTGCATTGAGCCCGTTCAGGAAATAATGGAGTTTCGAATCGAGCCCAAACACGTCGATATAGGTCTGAGCGAGTACCGGCTGATATGCGTAAAGGGAAGGAAAGGCCTGCAATTCAACGAGTTTCGGCTGTAACTCTCCGGCCGAATCGCGGACCAGCCCGAAATCTACCTGCACAAACATCGGATTCGGGGCCTCGTTCGGCACGCGAAACTCCGGCGGAATCGAAGCCTCAGAACGCGACAGATAATCTGGATTCTCGACTAACTGGCGGATCAGCGTCTTTCCGTCTTCGGACATACGACGGACGAGTCCGTCCGGAAAAAAACACGGAGTTTCGCACAGCGCAAACGGCACTTCCATTCCGCACCGCGCGGTCATCTCGTTGCGCAACTGCTCATATTTTTCAGAAGTAAATCGCGAGTTGAAGTCGTGACGGTAGGAGGGGATCATGGAAGTTTGTGCAGCAACGAAATCCCAACAGGCTATCCGAACTGCTGTCCTGACCAGGGAAGAGCTAACAGCTATAAGCTAACGGCCAAAAGCGAAGGGCGAGCAGGGGTTCTACGCCTCGATCAAAAATTGACCGCTCCGCATAATCTGCTCGCCATCGACCCAGATATCGAAGTTCCGACCTACCACATCGATGTGCGTCGAGGAGAACCACTCCGCTCCGGTGTGCGCTCCGTAAGGGTTTCCAAATGCGATGTGGACTCCGGGATATTTTTCATCCTGCAATATCTCGCCGATCACATCTTTGAGCTCGATGTTGGTTCCGATGGCGAACTCGCCGACTCGATTACTGTTCTCGTCTTTGTGAGTGTAGGCCCAGAAATCATCTTTCAATTCTTTGTTGGACGAGTGCGCCTCGATCAGGCGATTTCCCTTAATGTGAATGGTCAGAGGATTCGCTTTCAAATCGCCGAATTTTTCGCACAAGTAATCGCCGACCACGCCATCAATCACAAACGTTCCATTGACCTCGCCGGGAGTAGTGAAAACCTCGCCGCCGGGCAGGTTCCCCCACTTCTCCGTGCTAATGATCCCACTGGTCTTGACCCAGCGATAATTGGGATTCAGGTCTGCGACCAGGTTTGTACCGGCGGGAGTGGTGGCACGAATCTGTTTCGCTTTGCGCACCGTCTCCAGCACCTTAACGCTCAAGCGATCGACTTTCAAAAAGTCGGCACGCATGCCTTCCAGCATGATGCGCTTCTTGATGTTGACCATGTGCGCGTGCCGGATCTTGCGCCGATTGACCACGTCCGTCATCTGCATGCGGGATTTCAGTTCATTGCTCTGCGCCGTCACCGCAAAAATGCTGACCTGGCTCGATTCAAGATCCTCGGCGATGGGCAAGGGGAGGTCGGTTAGCGGACGAGTCGCCACATCTTCCATCACCCAAGTCCGATAGGCGCAGCCAATGTCTTCCAGTTCATGCACGATTGAGGCTGCAATCTCCAGGCTCACCTCATCGGTGATGACGGTGACCTTTTCCGAAGGTTGCACCCGCAGGCACACGCGCACGGCATTCCGGGCGCCTTGCGAGAGTTCCGGATCAAAAGCCAAACGATTCAGTTGTCGATTTAGGTTTTCCGCAGTTTTCATCAAAACGTTCAGACCGCCCGTGCGGTGGGCAGACTCTCCGCTTGTTCCACGCCCACCTGAGTTTCTTCAATGATGTAGTCCATTACAGCTTTCATGTCGCCGGTCTTGCGATACACATCGAGCTGGCGATCAGCCCCCGTTCCCATTTTCATAATCTCGCGGATGTATTCGACCTCTTTGCGGCTGCCGAGTTCGTCCAGAACGTCGTCGACAAACTCAAGATACTCTTCGATCAACTCGCGTTCCGGAACTTCTGTCGACTTTCCGAAGTCGATCAGCTTTCCGTTGATCCCATAGCGAGCCGCTCGCCACTTGTTCTCCATCAGCAGGGATCGGCGGTAGAGCCGGAAACCCTGATTCTGCGAATATAGTTTGTAAAGCTTCGCCACCGTCGCTTGTATGAGCGCAGCGAGCGCAATGGTCTCGTCCAGCCGCATCGGGAGATCGCAAACTCGGAATTCCAGCGTATCGAAAAATGGATGGGGCCGGATATCCCACCAGATTTTCTTGGCGTTATCGATGGAATTAGTCTTAACCAGCAGCTTGACGTAATTTTCGTACTCGCCCCAGCTCGGGAAGTAATCTGGCAGATTCGTTCGCGGAAACTTATCAAATACCTTGCAGCGATAGGACTTTAGCCCCGTGTCCATTCCGAGCCAGAACGGCGAATTGGTGGAGAGCGCGAGCAGATGAGGCACGAAATAGCGGGCGTGATTCATCAAGTGGATCAGCGTCTCGCGATCCTCGATGCCGACATGCACATGCAGTCCGAAGATTAAATTGGCTCGAGCAACTAACTGCATGTCCTGCACAATATTTTTGTAGCGCTCACCTGGGGTGACTTCCTGAACCCGCCAGTCCGCAAACGGATGGGTTGCGGCAGCGGCCAGCCGCAGGCCATTCTCCCGCGACAAACGGATCATGTGATGCCGCAGACTCTTCAATTCTTCGCGAGCGTCTCGAATGTTCGCGCAGACCGAGGTCCCCACTTCCACCACCGACTGGTGCATCTCGGTCTTGACGCGTTCCTGCAGGATCAGTCTGCCTTTTTCGATAATCTCGGCGTGGATATGCGATCGAAGGTCCCGGGTTTCGGGATCTACTGTTTGATACTCTTCTTCGATTCCGAGCGTGAATGTAGGCTTCATGCGGCACCCAGAGCTGCCAGGCAGGGCACTCTGACAGAGTTGAAACAGTATATCAACGATCAGCGATGTGGAACGGACTGGCGCGAGCCGGAATTTGCGTTCTCTGCGAGGTTGCGGAAAAAGTGTTCTCCGAGCACGTTATTCCCCCAGCGGCTGGAAGCCGCCGTTGATTCGCCGCAGTTGCGGCGAGTGGAACTCGTGCCCTTCCCCAAACCTGCGCGAATCGGAGTTTTTCCGCAAACTGCCAAGCCTACTTCGGGCCGTTCAAAAACGATGCCCAGCGGAATTCGCTCACAGGATTCTCAGCGGACTGCGCTTTCTTAAGTGCCATTTCGGCCACGGCATTTACGATCCAATCGAAATTCTGCTGCCCCACCGAGGTAATTTCCGCGTCCGGAGCAGGATTCATAAAATCGATTGCGAACGGGACGCCGCCCTCGACCGCGAACTCCACCGTATTCAGGTCGTAGCCGAGCGCCCTACACAAGGCCAATGCATCTTTTTCGATGCGCTGCTTCAATGGGGCTGCCGGTTGCGGATTCCCCTTCACGTAGCGCTCGTGATGCGGAGCCTTCGGATCGTACTTCATGATGTGTACTTTCTCTTGCCCGACCACGTAACAGCGGTAATAGTCTTCAAACTCAACGCCATGTTGCAGCGTCATGCATAGGTCGCCCGTCTGATTGTAGTTATGAAAAAACTCTTCTGGAGAATGGACCTTGTACACATGCTTCCACCCGCCTCCAGAGTAGGGCTTGAGAAACGCAGGGAACCCGACATAAGCGAACAGCTCTTCCCAGTTGAGGGGATAAATCAAGTTGCGCATCGAGCGGTCGGTTGTATCCGGCGGATGGGTATGATGCGGGAGAATCACGGTTGGCGGAATGGCGACGCCCATCTTGTGTGCCAGCGCGTAGTTGAAGAACTTGTCATCGGCGGTCCACCAGAACGGATTGTTGATGACGATCGTTCCGTGCAGCATCGCGTTCTTCAAGTAGGCGCGGTAGAAGGGAATGTCCTGCGAAATGCGGTCGAGGATGACGTCATACTTCTTCGGTTCATCCATGCGGATGCCGCCGATTTTCACGAATTCGGCGGTCACACCAGCGCTCTTCGAGGAATTAATCTTCTCGACCAACGCTGGGGGAAAAGTATTTTCCATGCCAAATAAAACTCCGATTTTCTTGTCAGCCATAAGCCAATAACCTCTTCAGGAAAGGCAGCGAAAAAACTGAACGACCCGGACTAGCACTCAAAAATACTTTCCCGCCATGCGTTGCCACAGCGGCCAATCGTGCTTACTGTTGTCGCCGTAAATATCGAGCCAGTGCGAAATTCCCTTGTCGTGAAGGATCGCGGACATCTTGACGTTCGCGTCGAGACACATATCCCAGTTCGAAGATCCGAGCACAATCTTCATCTGCCTGTACCTGCTGAGAAACCATTCATCGCTGGTGCGGGGCAGGTAATCGGGGGGATTATTGAAATAACAATTGTCGTCGTAGTAGCCATCGAGAAAGCTTTTGATATCGAAAGATCCGCTCATCGGGATGCACGCTGACACCAGATCGGGATGGCGCAGGGAAAAATTCAGCGCGTGATAGCCGCCGAAACTGCATCCCGTGACCGCAATTTGCGGAGCCCAGTTCTTCCATTTCAAGTACGTCAGAAATTCGTTTAGAACGTAGCGCTCGTACTGCACGTGCCTCCAGATGCGCGCTCCGGGATGAGCGCTCTTGTTGTACCAACTCTCGCTATCCACGCTATCGACACAAAATACCTGGATTGCACCAGCTTCCAATTTTTCGTGAAGAGAGGGGATCATACCCGAGTCTTCATATTCAAAAAAGCGTCCCATCGAACTGGGAAAGACGAGGATCGGTTGTCCGGCGTGGCCGTAGACGAGGGACTCCATGTCACGTCCCAATTCGTGGCTATACTGCTTGCGATATTCGCGGTTCATGCGACGGAGGATTGTAACCGAACTGCGGTGGGTTCGGCATCCGACTTATTTCGGGGCGGTGGGACGGGATGCAAGCGGCAATCGATTGCTGGCCATCGAGCCGGAAAGGTTGAATGTGAAAGTTCAGGTTGCGGGCTAATTCTCCGGCGATCCCGAGCGCGGATTAATTCCCAATTGCTTCAACTTCGATTGCAGAGTGGTGCGTTTTAGGCCCAAACGCATGGCTGCTCCTCGCAAACCGCCGATCTGACCGTGACTTTCGCGAAGAGCGCGGAGGATGTGCTCCCTTTCTGCGTCCTCAAGGCTGTCATTCCTGGAGTTGATCCCTAAGATATTCCTCTCGAGTTCGGCTAAGGGAGATACCAAAACGGAGCCTTGCGTCAAAATAACGGATCGTTCGATGAAGTTCTCCAACTCCCGAACGTTTCCTGGCCAGTCCCAACCAATGAGACGGTCCATGGTTTTTCTGGGAATGCTGGTGATCGATTTCTTCATGCGGCGCGAGCATTTTTGAACGAAATGCTCGACGAGCAGCGGGATGTCTTCCCGGCGGTCGCGCAAGGGCGGGACGCGGATGGGAAACACATTCAGCCGGTAAAACAGGTCGCTGCGAAACTCGTTCTTGTGCACACTTTCGACCAAATCGCGGTTGGTAGCCGCGATCAATCGAAAGTTCACTTTCATGGTGTGCACTCCGCCGAGCCGTTCAAATTCCTGATCCTGCAAAACGCGGAGAAGCTTGGGTTGCAGGGCCAGTGAAATTTCTCCAATCTCGTCGAGAAATAGCGTGCCTTTGTCGGCAAGTTCGAGGCGTCCGATCTTCTTACTTACCGCCCCGGTGAAAGCGCCTTTCTCGTTACCAAACAGCTCGCTCTCCAACAGGCCTGAGGGAATTGCGGCACAATTCATTTTGATGAAAGAACTGTTGGCGCGGTGACTTAAACGGTGGAGCGCTCGGGCTACCAACTCTTTTCCTGTTCCCGTTTCTCCTAACAGGAGCACGGTCGCATCGCTGGCAGCAACCTTTGTGACATTCTCCATAAGTGCCAGCAAGGGCGAGCTTTTGCCAATGATTTCGCCGAAGCCGAGTTCGGTATTGATTTCCTGTTCGAGATAGAGTTTTTCTTCGGTCAGCCTTTTTTTCGCTTCGCGCAGCGCTTCGGTCACAGTGCGGAGTTCGGTAACGTCCATGCTGGCGCCGGTAAGGCCAACTACGGCTCCAGTCGAATCCAAAAGCGGTTCGATGGTGGTATCGAGATAGTGTTTCTTCCCGCCGGACGTGACCTCAACTTCGTCCCGCATGCCCACCCCGGTTGCGAGGACACGCCGCCGGGCCTCTTGTATGCGCGCTGCCTCTGCGGGATCAAAGATGTCTGCGAGGGACTTGCCCAATTTTTCAGTGGCTGTCAGCGAAAGTTGCGAATTGTAAGCCCAGGTGTAACGCAGGTTCCGGTCCTGGCTGAAAACCGCAATGGGAGAGTTCTTGAGTGCGACCCGGAAACGCTCTTCGCTCTCCCGCAAAGCTTCCTCAGCGCGCCGCCGTTCAGTAATATCCTCCACCAGACCCATCTGGCAGCGAACGGTGTCGTTCCTGTCCCACATCGGAACGACCAGAATTCTCACCCAGCGAATCGATCCATCCGGGCGCAAGTAGCGTTTTTCTTGCTCATAGCTGGTGAGTTTCTCGTCGGCCAGGTTTCGCTGGTATGCATTTCCGGCAGCGATATCCAGGGGATGCGTGATATCTGAGACTTGAAGGCGCAACAGGTCTTTCTCGCTCCGTCCGGCAATCTCACAGAACTTGGGATTCACCTGGAGAAACTGCCCCGTTACCGAGCTCACCAATGCGATCCCCACCGGCGAACGTTCATAGACCGTACGGAATCGAAGCTCGCTCTCGCGGAGTGCGCGCTCGGACTGCTTCAGTTCGGTGACATCAATGGACGCCCCGACGACTCCCCGAACCTTGCCGTTTTCGTCCAAGAGCGGAACCGTATTGGCGATGGTTTCACGAATCGAGCCATCGTCTAATAGCAGGGTCAGGGCGCGTCCAAACTCTGGTTTTCCAGTGGCGGCCGATTTTTGCATCGGCAGTGCTTCGGCTGCCAACTCCAAACCATCCTGCATTACCCGGAACGATGGCCGCTCGTCGGTCGAGGCGCTCATCGAGATGTTTTGGCCCACGGGTACACGCAGTTGTGCGTGGGCAGCGCGATTTCCCGTCATACGCCGGCACTCGGGGTCATGTGCGATACAGACCGCCAATGGCACCGCGTCGAGGACGGTAGCGAGTTCATCGGCCTTTGCCCGCGCCCGCGCCTCGCTCGCCTGGAGAGCCCGCTCGGCCTGTTTCTGATCGGTGATGTCGCGCAAAACGCACGCCACACGGTCGATACCCGCCGGACCTTCCACGGGCAGGTAGGTAACGGCTATGTCCCGTTCCCCCATCGCCTGATAGTTATGCTTGAGTTCGTAGTTGACGACCTTGCCCTGAAAACATTCGTCAAGCCGTTCTTTGACCACGGCCGCAAAAACTTCTGGTCCCATGATTTCGTCTACTCTGCGCCCTAAGACTTGTTCTTTGGTCATTCCGCGGTAGTTCAGGATCGCCCGGTTCGCCAGGACGTAGCGGTAATCGCGGTTGAGAACTACGATCATCTCTTCGAGGTTCTCCACCACCCGTTCGAACTCTTGGAGCCGCTCTTCTGCTTTTTTGCGGGCAGTAATATTTCGCGTGATCGAGACGCCGTACTCCCGATCCAGAAGAACTCGCCGTAAGTTGACTTCGGCAATATAGGTCGTACCATCCTTCCGCCGATGTACTCTCTCGATCATGGCGGAGCCAGTTGCTTCGAGTTGCCGCAGGACGGCCAAGCGCGCCGTTTCGTCGAAACCGGGCGCAATGTCATAGATCGTCATGCCGAGCAGTTCTTCACGGCTGTAGCCTAATTCGATACAGGTGCGTTCGTTTACGTCGAGCAAACGCAGGGTTTCGGGCTCGACCACCTGAAGGGAGTCGTTAGACTGATCGAGCAACGTACGAAAAAGGGTTAGTTCCTGCAGCAGGCGCCGTTGCTCGACTGCAGTCTCTTGCAATTTTTCGTGGCCGGAGCGCAGAGCTTTTTCTCTGTGCACTCGATCCGTAACGTCATGGGCAATGCCGCGGACGATCGGACGCTCCACACCCTCAGTGCGCAGCGTATTGTGATACTCCCAGACGCGCTCTTCTCCGGAACGAGAGAGCACAGTCAGAAGTCCGTGGGACTCACCCTTCATCTCAATTTCGCGGAGATAGGCCTCGAAGCGGGGGAGATCACGCGGAGGAATGAAGTCTCGCATCGGCTTTTGCAAGACTTCCTCGACGCTGTAACCCAGCAGATGCGCGGGCAGGGCATTGATGGAAAGAAATCGGCCCTGTAGGTCGTGGACACAAAGAAGATCCTGGCTATGTTCGACTAAGTCACGATACCAGTCTTCGCCTTGCTTCAGGTGCCCACGGATTGGCCCTACGACGATTGGCGCTTCAGTTAGCAAGTGTAACTTTGGTTCCCCAGGGTGTGATGCCATAGTTCACCCGAAAACGAGCCGCCCACGAACTCCACGGTCGCCCTTAATTTTTTACTTGCTTTAGAGGGATCTTGCGTTTTTCGATCGTTTGTCCCGCCACTAAGTATAACTGGTCTGTCGCTATCTGAGACTAAGGTTCGCGAAAGTAGCGATAAACTAACGAAGGAGTTAGTCATGTCTGGTAGTGATTTGCCGGAATCCAGCTTTACGGTCGCGTAGGAGGCAGGATCTGAGGGGTTGACTTACTGGCGGAGATAAGAACCGATAAGAATTAGTGTTTTAGTTTGTTTGCCACAGCGCAATAAAGTTCGACCGCCTCAGTTAGTTGAAGTTTTTCGACGAACTCTCCGGTGGTGTGCGCAACGTGAATGGAACCTGGGCCGAGCAGCAATGGTTCGCCCCAGGCGGAAAGTGAAGGGATGTCGGTGGTGAAAGCCGCAACCATGGTGGGAAGGCCGTCGAGCGTCCGTAGTTTCAGGGCAGGTGTTTCGCGCGTGAAATGAACCTCGGCCAGGTCGCCGACTGTTTTGCAGATATCTTGACGCAGGCCATCCGCCGGACCTACGAGCCGGTAGAAAAGGTCGGCTTTCGCAAAGTCAGGAATCACATTCGGAGCGCGACCTCCTTGAATCGACCCAACATTCTTGGTGCAAGGCCCAATCTCGGCATCTACGGGAAGGCTCAAGCCGTGCAGACGATGCAGCGCCTCCACCAGTTTGTCGATGGCAGACTCACCCAGTTCGGGATAGGCAGAGTGCGCCATCTTACCGCGCGCGACTAACTCCACGTGCAGTGCCCCCTTGCTCGCGAGCGCCAACTTATTCTCGGTGGGCTCGCCGTTGATCATGAAGCGAGCTCCGATGGGATGCTGGTTCGCAAACTTCGCGCCGATGGAATCCCGCTCTTCACCGACCAGAAACAAGAGTCCGACGAAAACCCCGGATGCGCGCAGCCTTTCGGCGGCCACGATCTGCGCCGCAATGATCCCCTTGGCGTCGCAGGCTCCCCGGCCATAGATGCGGGAACCATCTTCGGAAGATGCAATGAAGGGCGGAACGGTATCCATATGGGTGGAAAAAACTACGTCGGGATGGTCGTGTCCGTCCCACGTCGCTAAGACGTTGGCTCGGGCGCCTTCGACCGGCATCTTTCGGGCGATCATGCTGCGCGCCTGCAGTTCCGCGCAGAGGAAATCCCCAACTTTATTTTCGTTTGAAGTGATCGATTCAATATCGATCAGCTGCCGTGTGAGCCCAAACAAATCCATGCAGCAAAAGACTAACAGCCGATGCGGGACAGGGAAAGGGGATGCCGGGCGCTTGCTCCGTATCTTTGTGAGTTCGGGTGGATGTTGTACCCTGATTCCGTGCCCTTCGAAACTGCCAGCATTCGCTCACTGTTCCTCGATGGCCCGGCTGGCCGGCTCGAAGCGCTGTTAAATGGTGGATCGGCCAGCCCGACTCATGCGGCGGTGGTCTGTCATCCGCACCCGCTCTTTGGGGGAACGCTTCACAATAAAGTTGTTTTTCATGCGATGAAAGCGCTCAACGGTTTCGGATTCCCAGTTTTGCGTTTCAACTTTCGTGGCACGGGATTGAGCGATGGCGAGCATGCCCATGGCATCGGCGAGTTGGAAGATGTTCGCACGGCTCTCGATTGGATGGAGCGCGAATTCGCGCTTCCCATCGTCTTCGCCGGATTTTCTTTCGGAGCCGCTGTCGGCCTCCGCGCCGCCTACGCAGACGACCGCATTCCCGCCCTGATTGCCCTTGGACTACCCGCCGTTCCCGTGGCAGATCGAAAAGATGACCGGGTCTACGACTACGATTTCCTCCGCACCTCTACCAAGCCCAAACTTTTCGTCAGTGGTTCGCGCGACCAGTTCGCCCCGCCCGGAAAACTCGAAGCGCTCGTGGAAACCTTCTCCGAGCCCAAGAAGTTAGTTCGCATCGAAGCCGGTGACCATTTCTTCGAAGGCCGCCTCCGCGAAATGCGCGAGACCATCGAATCTTGGGTGGGAGAGATCATCTCCTCCGGTTGAAATCGCTCACTATCCTCCGTTGCCCTTCAATTGTGCTTCCTGTGGACTGTTGTTCGCATCGTCGGTCACAGCCAGCACTCCACTGCGCGGCCCGGTCGATCCAGGAGTGAATGTTACTGAAATCGAACACCTCGATTTCGCGGGCAACTGCGCATTGCATGTCGAACTGCTCACGGCAAAATCGGTAGGATCGGCCCCTCCAAACCCGATGGATGCAATATTGAGAGTCGCCGTCTGATTGTTAGTGAGGGTGAACTTTACGGCGTGACTGGTTGTGCCGGTTTTTACAGTCCCGAAGTTCGCCGTTGACGGTGTGAGGCTTGCCGCCGCTAAGCCCACGATCTGTGCAGTCTGAGGACTGTTGTAGGCATCGTCGCTCGACGTAAGTTGCGCCGTGCGTTCCCCAGTCGCCGTGGGCGTGAAAGTTACCGATATCGTGCAGTTGGCGAGGGGCTTCAGTGTTGCGCCGCAACTCTTGGCGCTGATCGCAAAGTCTCCGGGGTCTGTGCCACCCAGCGCGACATTCGCGATATCCAGCGTCGTGGCGTTTTGGTAGTTCGTCAGCTCAAATTTTTTCGCAGAACCGGTGACGCCCAGCGGTTCCGGAGCAAACGAAAAAGAAGAGGGTGACAGCACCGCAGGTTTGCATTTTCCCGCGCTGCCGGCATTGAAAATCGCCTGTATCTCGGTCGCGCTAAGGGCGCGAGTGAATATTTCCGTTTCGTCGATGAAACCGTCGAAGTAGCCCAACCCCTCTGCTTCACCAATCGTCAACGGCGCGGTGGGTCTCGGTATTGCAGTGTTGTATGTCTGCGCTGTCTCTGTACTCGGAACGCCGTCGATCCAGATGGTGTAGGTGCCGGACGCCTTCGTCACCGCCAGCATGTGCCAAGTGCCAGGCGCCGGGGAAAACGGGGTTTGCGCCAGAAATTGCGGTCCAATCTGCGGACTATTGATATGGAACGTAAGCACTCCAGCGCTCAGGGCAAATACCCACTTATTTTGCTGGTTCGGGCCATTATCGTCGCCTATGAATACGTTATCCAGCCGGCCGATGCTGCCGCTGTTGCGCACAGCGCTGAAGTTTGCCCATAGATCGATTGTGAGGTCCTCGGTTCCGAAACCCCAGACTCTACTGTTTGGCACCTGTACGAATGCGTTACTCCCGTTAAAGCTGAAAGCCTCACCAACCATGCCCGTTCCGTATGTTGCACTTACCAGTTTACCGTTGTGCCCACCCTGGACGTCGTGCGCGTGCCCATCCCCCGGCCACCACGCAAGCATGTTGTTTGGCGGCAATGTGCAGCTCTGCCCCCAGGCGATGCTCCGACAGAAGCAACAGGCTAATAAAACGAGCGCGAAAACCGCGAAACGCAGATTGATCTTGGTCGATCGTCGCATAACGTTCCTCTTTGGCTTTGGTTTTGTTCGCAGAGCTAAATAATCTTGATTCTGCCGAGGTTGAGCGAGAGACCCGCGCGATAGCCCGTCTCTCTGGTCCCGATTCGTGGTCTAGCTGGGGAGGCTCATCCGACGAAATCGGGGCCGATGCGAAAACTCGCCCATTCTCCTCCTCTGCCGTGAAATGTCAAGACAATTTGGACCATGGGTAGGTCCTGAGAACTGAGCTCTGGCCTCCGGGGGTGGTCGGCCTCCATCGTTCCATAGATAATGGGCGCGCTTTATAATGCCAGCGGCAAGGGAAGGATCTCAGTTCCGATTCTTGCATTCTGAACTCCCTGATGCTTGACCTTTCTCCCGCTCGCGAAGCCGAATTCCGCCGCATGCGAGAAACCGCCCGCGAGATTTTCGGTTCCGCGCTCAAGAATGCCTCCATCGAAAGTGCTTTTGCCCGCAACATACACTGCGAGCGCCGCGTCCTTCGCGTGGGAGAAGACCTTTACGACCTGGATTCCTACCATCGTGTTTTTGTGGTGTCCATTGGGAAAGCGGCGCACACGATGGCGGCCGCTCTTGAGGCACGAGCTGGCAGCAACTTTGAAGGAATTGTTGCGTCACCGGGCGAAGGGCAGGGCCAGGTAAGAGGTTTTCGCTATTTTTGCGGCGGACATCCCATGCCCACCGACGAATCCATTCGGGCCGCGGAGGCCATCCTCAAATCGCTCTGCGCTCTCGATTCTCAGTCGTTGGCCTTGTTCATGGTTTCTGGCGGCGGTTCCGCAGTGGTCGAGAAGCCGGTCGACGATGAAATCTCTCTATCCGATCTGGTCGCAACTTATCGAGCGCTTGTGCACTCTGGCGCAACCATCGCCGAGATCAATACCATCCGGAAACATATTTCCGCTGTAAAGGGAGGGCGACTCGCACAGGCGGCATATCCCGCCCAGCAGGTTTCCATCCTGGTCTCGGATGTGCCGGACAGTACGCCGGACGCGCTGGCCTCGGGTCCGACCATGCCGGATTCTACTTCGATCGCGGATTGCTACCGCCTCGCGGAGAAATACGCTCTGATCGAGCAGTTTCCGAAATCTGTAGCCGATCTTTTTCGCCAGCAGGCGCTCGATGAGACTCCGAAATCCGACGACCCGGCGTTTGTTCGCGCACGCTGGTGGACCGTTCTTTCCAACAAAGTAGCTATCGACGAAGCTGCAGCTGCGGCAAGCCGGGCGGGATTCGCCGTTGAAATCGATAACTCCTGCGACGACTGGCCTTACGACAAGGCGGCCATATATCTTCTAGGTCGTCTGCGCGAGTTGCGCAGCAAGGTGTCGCGCGTCTGCCTGATCTCTGGTGGCGAAGTCACGGTGAAGGTGCGCAACGGCGGTGTGGGGGGACGCAATCAACAGTTCGCCTTAGCATGTGCCGAACAGATCGCGGGGGACAACATTACGGTGCTGAGTGCCGGCACCGACGGCATCGACGGTAACAGTCTCGCTGCCGGGGCCATGGTCGATGGCAGCACCGTCGCGCGACTCAACACTCACTCGGACGGCGTCGCGGTCCGGAGGGCACTTGCAACATTCAATGCCAGTCCTCTTTTCGCCACACTGGGTGATGCGATTATCACCGGACCGACGGGAAACAACCTTCGCGATCTCCGGATTATGCTGGCTTACTGAGCGACGGGACAGCACATTGATCGTAATGGATAGTGCCTAACGGCAGCGGTAAACGGAAGTGTTCGCCCGATCTTCGCCTGCACAGTGAGCAATGTTAAAAAACTTGGTACTTGATCCCAAGAAATAATCGAGCGTTCATGGTCCCTCAGTAACCGTAAAATCTTGTAAATCTGGTCCGCATCGGCATCGTCAAACTCGGGACCTGCATCCAAGCTTTTAAACCAAACATAACCGGAGGTTTCGTTTGAAATACATCGCGCGTAACGCCGTTCTTCTAGCTCTTGTTTGTGCCAGCGTATCCGCTTTTTCGAATTTCGCCCAAGCCCAGAAAGTTGACATAGCCTTCGGAGTTAGCACTGTTGAGGCTCCCGACGCCAACTCAAACGGTCCATCGCTCAAGGGTGGTACCTACACCGGTTTTAGCGGCGATGTACTCGCTTGGCACAATTTCGGAATCGGGGCCGAAGTGTTCTGGCGAGCAACGCAGAGCGTTTATAACAGCCCGTTATATGGGCCCATCCCATATCGTCCGCTCTTCCTGGACGTCGACGGGATTTACGCGCCCAAACTTGCCAGCCACACCTATCTCGAGCTTTCGGCGGGCATCGGCGCGATGGATACGCGTCAGTACTGTAACGGCTGCGGCAACGGCTACAACACCAACTACGACAGCGACAAGCACTTCATGGGTGACCTGGGCGCGGGCCTCAAGATCTATCCCAAAGGCGGATTTTTCATCCGTCCCGAAGCGAAGTTGTATCTTGTAACCAACAATCAGTTATTCAGTTCCTCGTACTCTACCCGCGTTGGGGCCTCGATTGGCTACACCTTCGGGGGCCATTGATCGATTGATCGAATCGTTTTGATAGACTGGCAACCTCAAGCGCAGCGGGAGACCTGCTTTTTTCGCTTACGGCGAGGCAGGTCCTTTGCCATTTGTCACCCAAAAGTGTTGTGTCGTCGAAGACCGAGGAGTGGCCCTCGCCATGAAGGCTAGATGTAAACTTATTGTCGGCTGGGTGCTTGCCAGTGGCCTGCTTCCGCGTCCGGCATTATGATGGTGCTATGAATTTTGGCTTTTCTGGCGAGATGGTCTTTATTTTCTTTCTGGCGCTGATTCTCTTCGGCCCCAAGAAAATGCCCGAGATCGGACGTCAGGTCGCCCGCTTCTTAAACGAATTCCGCCGCGCTTCGAACGAATTTCGCTCTCAGATTGAGTCCGAAATCAATTCGCTCGAAACCAGCACACGCCCGCAGCAGCAGATTCTTCCGCCCCTGCAAGCCCCATTGGGGTCGCTGGCCAATCGCATCTTCAATCCGCCAGCGCCCGAGAAACTGGAAGCCGCTGAAGAGGCTGCAGCCGAGGCGGAAGCGGTCAAACGCGCTGCCGCCGAATCTGTTGCAAGAAGGGCCGCCGCAGAAAACGAGGCGGTCGCGGTAGAGAGTGGGACCGCCCCGTCTCCGTCGAAGGCAGCGCCCGATGCCTGAACTCGCCGCCTCTTCCGTGAACGCACACGACGATAAAGATAAAGAGCAGATGCCCACGATGGGCTTCCTCGATCATCTCGAGGAACTGCGCAAGCGCCTGGTCTATTCCATCATTGCTGTTGCCGTCGGCTTCTTTGCCTGCTGGGGATATGCCGAGAATATTTACTCCATCATGCAGCGCCCCATCATGGGCGCGCTTGCGCGGAACGGACTTTCGGCGAAATTGGTTTATGTCAATCCCACCGAACCTTTCAATCTCTATCTGAAAGTGGGAATGATGGCGGGCTTGTTCGTAGCCTCGCCGTTTGTGCTGTATCAGATCTGGTGTTTCATCTCGCCCGGGCTCTATCGTAACGAGAAACGCTACGTCTTCCCGTTCATGACCTCGACGATCGCGCTCTTTCTTGCCGGCGGATACTTCGGCTACAAAGTTGTCCTGCCGCAGGCACTGGTCTTTCTGATCGGTTATGGCAAGGACTTTCAGCCGATGATTACGCTCAGTGAATATAGTTCGCTGTTCTTGACCATCATCGTCGGCCTGGGCGCGATTTTCGAGATGCCGATTCTCATTTTTTTCCTCGCGCTCATGGGCATTGTCAGCGCGGGTTGGATGTGGCACAACATCCGCTATGCCATCCTTGGTATTTTCGTGGTCGCCGCCATCATCACGCCCACGCCCGATATTCTGAATATGTGTATCTTTGCGGCGCCCATGGTTGCGTTGTATGTGCTGAGCATTGCCATTGCGTGGATGGTCCACCCCGATCATCGCAAGAAGCGCGCTGCGAAAAAATCCTGAACACGAGACTGGACGATCATGAAAGCGCCAAAGACCCCAAAGCGAACGCAGTCTCTTTGCCGAGCCATCCTTCGTGAAACTTTGTGTCCTTCGTGGTTGAAACTCGCGCTGGCCGTGCCATTTGCTATAGCCCTGTCCGTCACCCCAGCATGCAATAAGACTACATCGGATCCGGCTTCGGCCGCCGCGTCGACGAATCGCGAACCATCCCCCGCGCCGCAGCCGGGCGTACCGGACGACGCCCCGCTTCCCCACATCGATTCGAAACGCGCCTTTGAATACACGCGCGAAGTCACCGCCTTTGGCCCGCGCTACATGGGGAACGAAAATCACAAGAAACTCGAGCGGTATATCGTGGATCACCTAAAGGGCGACGAGGTCGAGGACGATATCTTTACCGCCGATACGGTCGAGGGCAAGTTTCCAGTGCACAACATCATCGCGAAATTTCGGGGGATGAAGGACGGAATCATCGTCATTATGGGCCACTACGACACCAACTACCCGTTGCGCAATACGGGCTATGTTGGCGCGAACGATGGCGGTTCATCGACTGCGATCCTACTCGAATACGCCAACCAGCTTGGCGCCGGCCCACATGATCGAAAGCGCGACGGCTATAGCGTCTGGCTCGTTTGGACCGACGGCGAAGAAGCCGTGAAGACCTGGACCGACTCCGACAGCGTTTACGGGGCACGTCACCTCGCCGAAAAATGGGAGAAAGACGGCACCCTGAAGAAGATCAAGGCCTTGATGGTGATGGACATGATCGGGGATGCAGACCTCAATATCGACCGCAACAGCAATTGCACTCCCTGGCTTCTGGACCTCATCTACGCCGCAGCCCAACGCGAAGGCTATCAGTCGCACTTCTACGCGCGCGAGGGTCCCATTGAAGACGATCACATTCCCTTCGTAAATCGCGGTGTTCCGAGCGCAGACGTGATCGATCTCGACTACGGCTACAACAACGTTTTTCATCACACTCCGCAAGACACGATGGACAAGCTCAGCCCCAAGAGCCTGGAAATTGTGGGCGACACGACTATGGAAGCGATCCACATGCTCGACCAGCGCTAGGTACACAGGCCAAGCGCGAGGTAAAGATCGGGTGCGGCAAAAATAAAGTTGAAAAAAGACTTGATCTTTACAATGTCTATCGATATAGTAGTCATTAAATACACCGTTCATCCTCCCCACGGTGTGTTCCTGGAAGAAGCCTCAGCCTGGATCGGGGGATCAAGGCAGAGCAGTTGATCACCAAAGGAAGCCTCGGTTGCCATCGGGGGATTGCAACCGAGGCGTTATCTCCGCGGAAAATTCCAGCCAAACGACTCCAAAGTCTCAATTTGTTATTTCGTGGAAGTGCGCGATGCTAGGATGTTTTGAGCCCTGACGGGGCGACTCTAGCTCGGCCCGAGCGCCGTGAACAGATGGGGATTACGCGTGTTGCGACGATTGGTTTCAAGCATATTGCTATTCGGAGCGGGAGTTTTGGGTGGCTCTTTTGTAAGTGCACAAGCGCCGAGTGCTCCGGGAAAACCGCTACCGCCGGGGCCGATGCAGGCCAAGGTGAAAGCGGCTTGCACTTCATGCCACAACGCGAGCCGGATCACCGAACAGCACCTGACGCGCCAGCGGTGGTCGGACGAGTTGGAAAAAATGGAAGGGCTCGGTGCCGTCATTCCTGACGGCGACCGCAACGCGATCCTCAATTATCTGAGCAAGAATTTCGGCCCAGAAAAGGCGGGAGGGGCAAAGATCGCGAACCAGAAATCGGATGGCACAACTGACTAGTTCTTGGGGGGGAATCGCCATTCAAATTCAGAACGGGGAACGGGCAAAGCGCTGCCGACCCAATACCCGACGTGGCATTACGGCAGCGCCGCCGATGACGAAACCACTTCCGCCAGCATGAGCCGCACGAAATCGGACTTCAAGTGATTGTTTAGGTGCGGGAGGCGCGGTTACGAGTTTTCCGCGGTCTCCGGCCCGTCGCTGCCAGCTTGTTTCTCGGGACGCAGTTGCGGAAAGAGAATCACATCGCGGATGGTATGCGAGTCGGTGAACAGCATCGCCAGCCGGTCCACTCCGAGGCCCACCCCGCCCGCCGGAGGCATGCCGTAAGAAAGGGCGTTGATGTAATTTTCGTCCATCTGATGAGCTTCATCGTCGCCGCGCTCGCGCTCTTTTAATTGCGCTTCGAAGCGCTGCCGCTGATCGACGGGATCGTTGAGTTCGCTGAAACCGTTGGCAATTTCCATCTGCCCGGCATAGATTTCGAAGCGTTCCGTCCAATCGGGCTCGTCCGGCTTCTGCTTCGACAGGGGCGACACAGCCGTGGGAAACTCGTAGATAATGGTGGGCTGTGTCAGGTGCTCTTCCGCGACTCCCTCGAACAAATTCGCGATGGTTTTGCCTGCCGGTTCGGCTGCATCATACTGCAACTTAATTCCAGCACCCCGCACTCGATTTACTAGAGCTGCGACTGACTCGTGCGTGGCGAAGTCGCTTCGTTCTGGTTTGGAACCGGCATTCTCTGGCCAGAAGTGGACAATTGCTTCGCGCATCGTCATGCGGCGCCAGTTTGCATGGGACCAATCGATCTCATGCTCGCCCCACTTCGTCTTCATCCCGCCCGTGACATCCTTCACCGCCTGCTCGATCGCGGCCTGCGTCGTGTCAAGAATGCCGAGATAATCCGTATAGGCCTGATAGGCCTCGAGCATAGTGAACTCAGGATTCCATCTCCATCCCAACCCCTCATTGCGGAAGTTGCGATTGATCTCGTAGACGCGGTCGAATCCGCCGACCGTAAGCCGCTTCAAGTAAAGCTCCGGAGCAATCCTCAGGAACAGATCCATATCGAGAGTGTTGTGATGCGTCTTGAAGGGACGCGCGACTGCTCCGCCGGCGATGGGATGCATCATCGGCGTTTCGACTTCTATGAATGACTGTGAATCGAAATACCGCCGCAGCGATTGGACCAGTTTGCTGCGCTTCAAAAACACTTCGCGCACTTCTGGATTCATCACCAGATCGAGATAGCGCTGGCGGTAGCGGAGTTCGACGTCAGTAAGGCCGTGAAACTTTTCTGGGAGCGGCAGTAAATCTTTCGAGAGAAAAGTTAGCTCCTCAGCGTGAATGCTCAGTTCGCCGGTGCGCGTGCGAAACAGATATCCACGGACTCCGATGTGATCGCCCAAGTCGAGCAACTTCCACAGTTCGTATCCGGCATCGCCAATAGCGTCTTTCTTGACGTAGATCTGGAGCCGCTGCCCGTCCTGCTGCAAGTGTGCGAACCCGGCCTTACCCATTAACCGGATCGCCATGATGCGTCCGGCAACGCGCACGGTCACGCGCGGAGATTCCAGTTCTTCCGTCGTCTGCCCACTGTATTCGGCTAGAATCTGCGCCACGGTGTGGCTGTAGTTGAATTTTCGCGGATAAGCTGGATGCCCGAGAGCCTCAATTTTCTTCAGTTTCTCGCGGCGAATTGCATAAATGTCTTCGTCGAGTGCCAATGCGTGTCCTTAACGTAAGCGGATTCAGATTCGCTGCAGAGCGCAAGCGAATGTTTGATTATAAACACGCGGTTGGCGCAGTATCGGTGCGGACTCGTTATTTGCCCTGAAACAGCAAGGGCGCGAAATGGATGAGATTGTCGCGCCACACCATCCAAGTGTGCATCCCAGGAGTCTCGACCGCGGTTAGTGGGATGTCTTGCCCCTTGAGCCAGGCGATGAATTTGCGATTGGGTGCGAGTAGTTCTTCTTCGGTTCCACAGGCAATCCAAATGAACTGTGGAAGCACGGTCTTTTCGCTGCGCATCGCAGTATTCAACTTCGTGAGTTCCTTCGCGTCGTCCATGTGGCGTAGAGCCGAACTGAAACCTCCAACCCAGGCGAACTGTTTGGGATGACTCAGGCCGATGGTCAGGCTTTCCAGACCGCCCATCGAGAGTCCGGCGATCGCCCGATCTTTCTGATCTTTAGAGATGTGATACTCGGACTCTACGCGCGGTAATATTTCGGTGAGCAAGGCCTGACCGAAGAGGTCGACATTGTGGTCGATCGCAGAGTTGTCATTCCAACGGTCGTGGCCTCCAAGAACAAACGTCATATCGCCATAGCCGAGAGGCATGACTACAACCATTGGCGGGATCTTACCTTCGGCCAGAAGATTATCGAAAATGAAATTCGCCTGTCCGACTTCCGTCCAGCCATTGGCCAGATCGCTCCAGCCATGCAGCAAATAGAGCGCCGGGTACGGCTTATGCCGCTTGGGATCGTAATTCGGAGGAGTGTAGACGTAGTAATCACTTTGCGCGTTTGGTAGCGCCTCTACGATTCTCGAAGTGTAGAAGTGGTGGTGGACGGCTCCGTGGGGAACGTTGCGTGCGTCCCATGGCTGGGGCTCTTTGCCCGGGACCGTAACCTGATTTCCAAGGAGAAGAAAATTCGGCTTCACGATCGTGTTCTTGGGATCGAGTCGCGGCTGCCCATCGGCTTCGAAGGAGTATCCGTAAATCTCCGGCGCGAGCGGAGGGGTAAGTACGGACCAAAGTCCGGTAGCGTCTTTCTCCATTTTCAGGGGATCGGCCGATCCTTCCAAACGCAGCACGACATTGCTGGCGCCGGCGTCTTTGTAGCGGAAGGTGATGCTTCCGTCAGGATGCACCTCGTTCGATCGAAAGGCTGCGGCTTCCTGCGCGTAGCAAAACGCGGAAGCAACCATTGCTGTGAAGTACGCAAAGGCGATGATCCTCATCACAATAAACAGCGAATCTTTGGAGCTCATGTCCGCCAGTTTATCGAGTCTCGCTCGTCAACACCATCCCTCCGCCGCGCCTTGTTGGGACCGGTCAATCTCGGACGAAGAGATTGCAGAGAAACGCCGACCTGCGCGGTCCAGTCACCTCAGGGGCTGAAGGCCTACTGATTTTGCCGAGGCTACGGCGGAGGCTCAAGCCGCACCCTATGAAAAAAAGGCAAAATTCGAGTCTTTCCGCAACAAGCTCTGGAACTCGTGCCCTTCCCCAAAGCGGCGGGAATCGGAGTTTTTCCACAAGCTGCTCATGTGCTCTTAGTTAATGGTGAAGGTCTTCGCGTTGCTGGTGCCGCCTCCCGGCGTAGGATTCACGACTGTCACGCTGGCTGTTCCTGCCGTCTTGATATCAGAACTTGGAACCGTAGCTGTGAGCGTCGTGCTGCTCCCATAAGTCGTAACCAGCTTCTTGCCATTCCACAGGATCACGGAACTCGCCACATAGTGCGTACCGGTGGCCGAAAGGGTGAATGACGGGCCTCCGTGTTCTGTTGAACTGGGCGAAATGGAGGTGAGCGTGGGTGCGGGATTATCGACCGTGAAGGTCGATGGTGCTGACGACCCGCCTCCGGGAGCGGGGTTTGTCACGGTAACCTTGAATGTTCCGGTTGACGCGATGTCGGCCGCATTGATGGTCGCTGTAACTTTCGTCGAGTTCACGAACGTGGTTGCGCGCGGCGAGCCGGCCCAATCCACGACAGAAGTACTCACGAAGTCTTTGCCATTCACCGTCAATGTAAAGGTCGAGCCTCCGACGATGGCACTGCTCGGGAACAAAGATGTAATGGATGGTTTCAGATTCTTCACCGCGAAAGGCAGCGAGCCAGAGGTGCCGCCTCCGGGCGAGGGGTTGGTCGCGGTAATCGGGAAAGTGCCACCGGTCTTGAGGTCCGCGGCCGTGATCGACGCCGTCAATTCCGAAGAGGTCTTGAAGGCTGTGGTCCGGGGCGACCCATTCCAGTTCACGGTTGCTCCGTTGACGAAACTTGATCCTTTTACTGTCAGGGTGAAGGCAGCCGATCCCACGTTCTTACTCGTGGGTGTTAGCGATGTGAGGGACGGGACCGGATTGCCAATCGAGAACGCCAACGCGTTTGACGCTCCACCGCCCGGCGTCGGATTTGAAACGCTGACATTCGCCGTACCTGCTGTCGCTATATCGGACGCGTTGATTGCGGCTGTGACTTGCGTGGAGCTTACGAACGTGGTTGTCCGCGAAGAACCGTTCCAGAGCACGCTGGATCCGTTGACGAAGTTCGTACCATTTACAGTCAAAGTGAATGCCGGGCCGCCTGCCTGCGCGCCCGTCGGAGACAGAGAAACGGCGGTAGGCAGCGGATTGTCGATCGTAAAGGGCTCTGAGTTGGAAGTTTGTCCGCCGCTCAAAACCGTAACCGCCGCTGTTCCTGCTGTTAGCAAGTCGCTGGCTGGAACTGTGGCGGTCAGCTGGCTACTGCTCACAAAAGTCGTTGCGAGGCTCGATCCGTTCCACTGAACGACCGCTCCAGATACGAAGGTCGATCCGTTTACGGTAAGCGTGAAGCTCGGAGATCCAATTAGTGCGCTCGCCGGCGAGATATTTAGAATCGACGGCAAACCTTCGATCGACGCCACGTTGAGCGCCCATATGCTGCGGCCGTGCGTTGCTACCCACAGCGTCCGGGTCGATGCCTGGTACGCCATGCCGTAATCCGCTACACGAGGCAGTCCTGTGCCGAGGGTGGCCCAGCTCGTGCCAGTATTGGTCGTGTAGAAGGTTCCGATATCGGTTCCAACATAGATTGTGCCCGGCACGACGGGATCAACCACGATGGTGTTTACGGGGATATTCGGCAGGTCTCCGCTGATGTCGGTCCAGGCGGATCCCGTATTTGTTGTCATGAAAACGTGGCCGAGATTGTCGCCGTATCCCGAGAAGCCGGAGAAGGTGACGTACGCTGTCGTCGCCACATTGGGATCGCCGGCGATCGCGGTGATGGAGCGGTTTGGCAGGCTGGTTGTGCTGCTGATATTGGCCCACGTTGCGGAGGTTCCTGAAAGGGCATTCGTCGTGACGTGGAGAAGGACGTCGCTGGATCCGGCATAGATCGTGTTGGGATCGGTTGGTGCGACTGCCAGTGCGACCAGATTATTGCCATTGCCGGAAGTCAGATCGGGAGAGATGGAAGTCCACAAGCTGGCCGCATTTGTCGTCTGATAGACGTGGTTGGTGCCGAAATAGAGACGCTGGGCGCTGGAAGGATCCATGATCAGCGGTGGCACCCAGTTCACTGGATCGCTGGTATTGATTCCGTTCAACGCCGAATTGAAGCTGGCGCCACCATCTGTCGACTTATCGAGCGACATCTCGATGCAGTTCACGTACACGTTGTTCGGATTCGTAAAGTCGATGACGGTATTGCCACCGTCGCCGCAGTCAACATCCTGCCAGGCCAAAGAGTCGCTGTATTCGTTGGTCAGGTTATCCTGCGTGCCCGCAAAGCCGGCGTTGGCGTTCGTAGGATTGATGGATGGCCCGGAATAGAACTGCAGTGTTGCCAGTTGATTATTCAGGTTCGCAACAGTCGGTTTCGATGTGGCCACATTCGTGGCGCTATACATTCCGCCGTCATTTCCGATGTAAAGTTGCTGGCCATTCGGAGTAAACACGAGGGCATGCAGATCGGGATGGATACCAATGTTATTGAGATTGGTCCATGTGTTGCCACCGTCGAGGGAATTTGTTACGGGCGTGCCTCCATCTCCGCCGGCGTAGATTACGTTTGAATTGCCGGGCATCACTGCAATGACATTGTCGTACCAGCACTGGCCGCCGCAGTAGTTGGGGGCATTCGTAAGCTGGGTCCAGGTGTTGCCGCCGTCCGTCGTTTTATACAGACCGACTAGTCCGCTCGTGTTGTTGTTGGTAATTCCGGCGTAGAGCGTGGTCGTGGCATTCGGGTCCATGGCGAGGGCGACGCGGCCAGTCGGCGACCCGGTCGGCAAGATGCTCGATCCTGACCCGTTATCTGCGACCCATGTATTGCCGGCGTCGGTGGATTTGTAGACTCCGTTGTCATCAATGGACGCGTACGCAAGATTCCCGTTCGTAGGATCAAAAATGACGTTGTAGGCCTGGCTTCCATTGACACTGAGCACTTGCGTCCAAGTGTTTCCTGCATCGGTGGAGCGAAATACGCCGTCGTTGAACTCGCAACATCCCACAGCCGCCAAGACGATTAGAGAATTAGTGGGATGCACTGCCATGCCGCCAATGCGAGCGCCGCCATACTGGCCGCCGGCAAAAGGGCCGGGAATCTGCGTCCAGGTGTTGCCGCCGTCGGTGGACTTCAGCACACCGGCTCCGTAGTAACTGTCGCCCGAGTTATTCAACTCGCCGGTGCCTACATAGAGCGTCAGGTGATTTTCGGGATCAAGGGCCAGGGAGCCGGTTGCCAGGGATGCCTGCGTGTCCGTCAATGGCGACCAAGTCACCCCGCCGTCCGTCGTCTTCCAGACGCCGCCTTGCGCGGCCCCGGCGTATACCACGTTTGTGTTTGTGGGATCGACGGCGACGGCCGCGACGCGTCCCGAGTTTGGTCCCCAGAAAACATTCTCTTCCGGCTGCGGACCGATCATGGTCCAGGCGTTGTTCTGCGGAGTTTGTTTTCCTGCGGCCACGTCTTTGTCTCTACGCGACCGAGCTTCGGCTTCTTTGGCGAGTTTCGCATCCAGTTGCTTCAATGCATTCAAGCGAGCGCCAGAGGGAACTCGTTTGTGCGGGTAGGCCCGCTGGCGATACTCCCAATCCATGCGCTTGCGCATGAAACTTCCGCCTTCACCCTTCTCGAAATCCTTGGGCGCGGCGGGGTTCGTGGTGCGGTCCGCCTGTGCGAACGCCGCGCTACCTCCGAGCGAAGCCACGAGAAAAAAAAGGACAGAGAAGAAATATGAGAACGCGCGAGGCATAGGGACCATGCGACCACCTCCAATGAGGAAACGGAAACCCTGAATGCCGCGGGGGAAGTACGGCCGGGAATAGTAGAAAGGCTATGCAAGAAGCCCGTGCATGTCAATTAGTTTTGAAGTTTCCCGGGGGAGACGTTCAAGCACTGAATCGCTCGGCGGCGCGAGCCTTGGCCTTGGCTGCTTCTTCTTCGCGATTTTTCGGCGGGGCATTCGTGTCGAGAGAATGGAGAAGACGTCCGGCGATCGCTGCGATGTCGTCGATTGCCGCCAGGAAGGCGGCTTCGTTGGACTTCGAAGGCTTATTGAAGCCTGTAATTTTTCTGACGAACTGCAGTGAAGCGGCCCGTACTTCTTCGTC
>Ga0302274_10000658_pt1 | contig 34813 bp, 29 predicted proteins | sample III_Bog_N2_1_FD_198755 | JGI IMG/M metagenome (GOLD analysis project Ga0302274, IMG submission 198755) | Peat permafrost microbial communities from Stordalen Mire near Abisko, Sweden - III_Bog_N2_1 | ecosystem: Environmental > Terrestrial > Soil > Wetlands > Peat | place: Sweden: Abisko...
AAATTCCAACCCTGCCGGTGTGTGGCGATGGCAAACGGAAGTGATTCCCGTCAGATCAACGGCGTGCTGCCATTGCGCGCCGTCGTCGGTCTGGATGATGCGGTCTGACGATTGCAGCGCGACTCTGGTAGCGTCGCCTGCTGTCATTGACAGATTGCGCTCAATGTTTTGAAGCGCATCGCAATTCGCTTTGAACTGTTTCAGATGTTCTGCGAAATGCTCAATGGCCTCGGTGTTGGCCTGTTCTTGAAGCGGTGTGGGTTGTTCGTAGTAGTTCATAATTCGCCTCATTCAGTTCCCAACAATTTCAATAATTCCGTTCGCGGCACGAGCAGTTTGCCGCGCAAGGCGCGACAAACTTTCAATTTGTTACGCTGGATTAAGCGATAGACGCTGAAGTAATTCACGCCGAGCATATCAGCGGCTTCTTGAATTGAATACGCCAGCCGCTCGGTCGGCGCCTCCTCGTTTTTTGGAATGGTTTCCATACGCTTCTGCCATTGGTGGGGTTTTCATTGAACAAATCATTCTTTCAACCTAATTGCGCCAGTCAATTTCGGCCAGCAAATCACTTGGGCTAAGGCCGAGCGCGGTGGCGACCCGTAGCATTCTTGACGTTTCCGCCACCGCCATATAATTGCCCTCGGTGTCAGCGCGCTGCGGATTTGTCACCTGACAATTTATCATCCAGCGCACTGAATGTCCGTTTCTGAAACTGGAGCGAACGAAGCGGCTGTGAAGTGGAGCGCGGTTTTGGAAACGGATATTGAGTGCGTCACCGCATAGGCTGAAATTCAAGGCGTTTTGTCGGCCCGGTTTCCTTCGCGCCAGCAGGAAAGCCGGACAGTCTAAACGCCGAATATATTACGGCAGTAATCCGGGCGGACATTTTTGCTCCGAAGGCAAAATGAACTTTTTGGTTTAATTTGCGTGGATTTTCTCTAGCTTTGAGCTTGCCGAAAAACATTATTTCAGGCGGCGGGTAAAAGTGGCACTTGTAACGAGCGAAGCGTCTTACCTTAAACGCGTCGCCCAGCGACATAAGCTGGAAACCGGATTCACACGCAACAGGCTAAGTTTATTGGTATTTACAGCAAATTTCAGTGATGCCAAACAGACAGACCGAGTTCAGACTGGACAAACGACTTGCAAATCTGTGAAGCCGGTCGAAAATCTGCAAAATTGCAAAAAAGTTGCCACTTCAGCCATGGGCAAGAACCCAAATGGGAAATCCCGAATTCAATATGTTTTGGCCTGTTTTGATGGGGTGAAAGCGATCATAAACTGATAATCTGCGCTTGGAAAATGAAAGCATATCTCTTTTTAGGATTGCTCGGATTACAATGTATCGGATTGCCTTGTTGTGCCGCCAATTCCGACTTTAATATTCGTGACTATGGTGCGGTAGGTGATGGCGTCACGCTCGACACCATCGCGATTCAGAAAGCACTTGATGCTGCCGCCGTAAACGGTGGCGAGGTCTATTTCCCTTCAGGCCACTATCTTTCCGGGACAATTCAATTGCGGAGCGGGGTTACACTTTTTCTTGAAGCTGGCGCGCGGTTGATTGGCACCACCAATCTTAATGAATATCAGACACCGCAATCACGTCCGGTAAAATGGCAGCGGGCATTGATTATTGCGGAAAATGCCAAAGACTTTCAAGTATTGGGCCAAGGAACCATTGACGGTAATAAGGTGTTCGATCTGACGGGAGAAGAGCACAAGCGGGGCCCGCATACGTTCAACCTGGTCAACTGCCGGGACTTCACGTTGCGCGATTTTTCCATCGTGGATCACGCCAACTATGCCATTTTCTTTCAAGACTGCGATAATGTGGAGATTCGCAATGTGAAGATTTCAAATGGCTGGGACGGTGTTCACTTTCGCGGGCAACCCGGGCACTGGTGCCATAATGTAAGCATCATCGGCTGCCAATTCTATACTGGAGACGACTGTATTGCGGGCGATTACTGGGACCGAACGGTCATTTCAGATTGTATCATCAACTCAGCCTGTAACGGCATTCGCCTGATCGGTCCAGCCACTCACCTGATTGTCCAAAACTGTTTATTCTATGGCCCAGGCATGCAGCGGCGAGAACATGTCCGCACGAACATGCTGGCGGGCATTCTGCTTCAGCCGGGGGCGTGGAGCAAAACGCAGGGCGTGGTCGATGATGTGTTTCTGGCCGACAATACCATGCACAATGTCGCCTCGCCGGTAATCATCTGGAACAATCTTGGCAACACCATTGGCCATATCACCGTGAGTGGCCTGGATGCAAACGGGGTTGATAAAGCGGCTTTTTCGGCCGAGAGTTGGACGGAAGCGCCCATTACTAACTTAGTATTGCGAAATATCCATGCAGAATTCACCGGCGGCGGCGAAGCCAGCCAAGCACAGCAAGCGGTCAAAAAACCAAGCTTTGATGTGCGTGCGTTGCCCGCTTGGGGACTCTATGCCAAAAATGTTCAGCAGCTTACGCTCGAAGATGTCCGCCTGAGTCTCGCAACCGACGATTTGCGGCCAGTAGTAATCGCCGACGGGGTGGAAAAGCTTAGGATCGATGATTTTAAATATCCCGCTTTGCCGGGAGTTCCGATCGCGATAATCACTACCAACGTGAACCAATTCATCATGAATGGCACCAATGTTAACCGGTAACTTGCCGGAGAAATTTAGAATATAAATCCGGCGGCTTTGGCCGGTTACGCTTCACCAACGAAATTGTCCGCCATAAAAATGAAGATGCCCAAAACAATCCTGGTAGCCGCGCTGCTCGGCGCGATGGTGAATCTGCCCGCCGCGCCGGGGTGGCCGGTGCCGCCCACCCGCGATCCGCATTCGCGGGGCTTTGTCACGGCCACCGAATTGCCCGACGGCGCCGTGCCGCCCGCCGATGCTGATGGAAATTTCATTCTTGGCCCGACGCACCCGCCCGCGCCGGAAATGGCCACGAACGCGCTGCGCGGCACAGTGATTGAATTCACCATGAGTTCGGCGGACAGCAAGATTTTCCCCGGCATCGCGCGCGAACCGAAGACTTTCGGCACGCCCGACCCCGCCGATCCTGCCAAACTGATCGTGACCACCAGCCATCCCGCGCCTTATACGCGGCGCATCGCCGTCTATGTGCCGAAACAATACATCCCCGGCACAGCCGCGCCGTTCATCGTCGGCGCGGACGGGCCGGACAAACTGTTGTTTACGGCGCTGGACAACCTGATTGCGGAGAGAAAAATTCCCGCGCTGGTCGCCATCTCCATCGCCAATGGCGGCGGCGACGCGCAGGGCAGCGAACGCGGTTTGGAATACGACACCATGTCCGGGCGCTACGCCGAATTCGTCGAGCAGGAAGTGTTGCCGCTTGTGGAGCAGAAATGTTCCGTGACGCTCACCAAAGACCCCGACGCCCGCGCGACGATGGGCACCAGTTCCGGCGGCTCCTGCGCATTAAGCATGGCGTGGTATCATCCCGAACTCTTCCACCGCGTGCTCGCGTATTCCGGCACCTTTGTGAACCAGCAGTGGCCGCCGAATGCCGCGACCCCGCATGGCGCGTGGGAATTTCACGAACACCTCATCCCGGAAAATCCCGCCAAACCCCTCCGCCTCTGGCTCGAAGTCGGTGACCACGACCTGCTGAACCCAAATGCCATGCGCGATAACATGCACGACTGGGTGCTGGCCAACGAAAACATGGCCAAGGTGCTCGCGGCGAAAAATTATCATTATCAATTCGTCTTCGCCCGCAACGCCGGCCACGGCGACCGGCGCGTGAAACGGCAGACTTTGCCCGAAGCCTTGGAATGGCTGTGGCATGATTACCAGCCCGTGACGAAGTAGCGCAGGTTGGTTGCGCGGGGAAAATGGATGACAGGAAAGACCGAGGTGTGGATTCCGAGTCTGCCGGAACCGTTTTGAGGCTCCTCGAACGCTTCCCGAAGCTCTCGCAACCAATTTGATTTGATTATAGTAAAACGGCCAAATAAATAGCCACAGCCAGCCCAATGATTGCGAGAAACCCTGCGATTAAAAATATGAAAGCCGATCCATATGCCTGTCTGAACTGGCCTCGGTCCAGCGCTTTAATATAGCGATGATGCTGGATGGCAGCGATGAGGTTGACCAATATGCCCGCCACGATGAGGGCAATACCGACGGGCATTGAAAATCCGTTGTTATGCTGGGCACCAGTCATGTTATTGGCCAGAGCAATCTCACGCAAAAAAAGGCCGAAGCGGGCAACCACAAAACCGAACCCCATGAACGCAATACCGGTTCTAATCCAAGCAAGGAAAGTGCGTTCGGCAGCCATATAAATTCGCGGATCGGTGGAAGAATCTTGGGTCTCATTCATAGCGATAGAACATAGACAAAAATCCAAGTCAGTGAAAGTTTCAATATCGTGATAAATAATTCCAATCAGCTTCAATTTGACGGGCTTCACGCTCATAGAAAATGAGGTTCATCCACCCGGAGAATCCCTAAACATTTTGAACCAAAAACCTTACTGTTTTTGTTAATTAATTTATTTAAACTTTGAGAACTAACTTAAAACTTCCATTTCAAATTCAGTTGCAACCAATTGCAATTGGATTGATTCCTAGAATATCCAAATGACAGCCGCCGGTTTTGGAGCCTGCTATTGAAATTCCTTGTGCGTTCGGGTTTCGTTTGTGCAAAATGAATCGGGTAGCCAAGTTCGACGAATATGTTACGCGCCACGACGTTTTCTTTAATCGCAACCTTGCTGACAATGATTTCTACGCCTGACACCATGCTTGGAGTGGATGACACCAATCAACATGTTCCGCTTTTTGATGATGGGGTGATGATTCGAGTGCCGGTGAACGCCTTCGGCAAGACGCTCTACTTTTTTTTGGATACGGGATTCACCATGTCGGTAATTGATGTCAAATACAAATCATACCTTGGAGAAACCATTGACGCTTACAGTGCCGGAAGTCCGCTGGGAACTAATAATATTTTGCCAGTTTTTCAATGCCCGGAAATATCCATTGCCGGAAAGTCTTTGGCATTGGATAAAATCACCTGTCTGGATTTGAAGATGACAAGATTGATCAGTGGGCAGCCATGCGACGGTATCCTGGGCATGGATTTCTTTGCAAAAAATGTCGTCTCAATTGACCTCGATAAAAAGGCTTTTTCCATAAATACCACCGTGCCCAAAAAAGTTAGGGAGACTTTTGTTGCCGTTCCGCTCAAACAATTTTATCAGCATTTCACAACGGAAGTTTTAGTGAATGATGCTCAAACCCTCGACCTGTTGATTGACACGGGAGATAATGGCTCCATATCACTTAATTCCGAGGGATGGCAAAAGGTATTTTCGGCCAATCAGACGAACGAAGTCAGCATAACCGTTGCCGGAGTCGGCAATCATGTGGCTCAAAGTAAAATCGGGGTGGTCGGGAAAATAGCGATTGGAGGACTTAACTATACAAATCTTCATGCGACATATATTCAGAATCCCGACGACCCTTCCCATCTCGGCCTTGGCTTCTTCAGACGCCACAATGTGACGTTCGATTTCGCAAATCAAATGCTTTATCTCGAACCCAGTCAAAATTTTTCGATGTCTGACGAAGAGGACATGAGCGGCTTGCATTTGTTAAGAGACGGCGAAACAACTATTGTTTATTCTGTTGATGAAAACAGTCCAGCGTTTGATTGTGGAATCAGGGCACAAGATAATATCGAATCCGTGAATGGCCGCAGTGCGGCTTCTCTGACAATGAAAGCCATTCGCCTTATTTTACAGTCCCGCGATAAGGATATAATAACTTTGAAAGTCAGGCGTGGAGATGATTTGCTGGACTTTAAATTTGCCCTTAAAAAAATAATTTGAAACCGGCAGGTTAGCCTGTTGGATGAGAACGTCGTAGCGTGCGTTGGTTTGCATGGGCTCAACTTTCTGGATCACTGATTTGTTTGTCTAATTACTGGGTTGAGTTGAGATTTTCGTTGTTTCTTTGTCCATTCCCAGTTGAGGGAATGGCGTAGCCAGAACGGAGTTGGGAAGGACACTTGCACATTGTGTCATTTAGGTTTCTAAAACATTACATTGCCAGCCATTCCGGTCAGCAAAACGGGGACGTCACATATTTCGATTTTCTCTGGATGTCCAAGCTGGGTATGCGGTGAGAATATCACTTATTTTCAGCCACATGAAAAGGTGCGTCGAAACTACAATTTATAATGGTTAGTCAGTAGGGGGAATTTTTTCACGCGGCGCCGCTTGGCTTTTGATGCCGGTGTGTCGGATGTCCTGTGCTTCGCAAAGATAGACGACATCTTCGGCGATGTTGGTGGCGTGGTCGGCGATGCGTTCGAGGCTCTTGGCGGCGACCATCCAATGCAGACAGCGGCTGATGGCGTCGGGATTTTCCACCATGTGCTGCACGAGGGCGGCGTGAATCTCTTTGTTGAGTATGTCCACTTCCTTGTCCCGCGGGATGACGGTGCGGGCGGCTGTGGCATCATGGTGGACAAAAGCGTCGAGCGCGGCCTTCAGCATTTCGAGGGCGCGACCGGCCATGCGCGGAAGGTCAAGCTGGATTTTCACCGGCGGTTCCTGCGCGAGATCGCGGGCGTGTTTGGCGATCTTGGAGGCTTCGTCACCGATGCGTTCGAGATCCTGCGAAATTTTCATGGCGACGGTGACGAGTCGTAAATTCGTGGCGAGCGGTGCCTTGGTGAGCAGTTGAATGGCGAGATCGTCAATCTCCACTTCGCACTGGTCAATCGCGTTATCGTCGGCCTTCACGCGCAGGGCGAGGTCGTAGTCACGCTGCATGAGCGACTGGATGGACTGGTTGACGGCGGACTCGGTAAGGCTGGCCATCACCAGCAGTTTCTGGCGCAGGTTTTCGATGCCGGTGTCAAAATGATTTTCCATAGTCTCGATTCAAATTTGGTCAACCGAACCGTCCAGTCACATAATCTTCCGTGCGTTTTTGCACAGGGTTGGTGAAAATCTTCGTGGTTGTGCCAAACTCGACGAGTTCGCCGAGGTAGAAAAATGCAGCGAAATCTGACGATCGCGCGGCCTGCTGCATGTTGTGCGTCACGATGACAATGGTATATTCCTTCTTCAAATCAACAATTAACTCCTCAATCTTGGCTGTCGCGAGCGGATCCAACGCGGAGGCTGGTTCATCCATAAGCAGCACATTTGGTTTCACCGCCAGCGCACGGGCGATGCAGAGTCGTTGTTGCTGGCCGCCAGACAGGCTGATGGCCGGCGCGTTAAGCCGGTCTTTCACCTCGTCCCACAACGCGGCCATCGTCAGCGACTGCTCGGTGCGTTCGGCGAGGGTTTTCTTGTCGTGCACACCGTTCAGGCGCAGGCCGACGGTGACGTTCTCGGCAATGGACATTGTCGGGAAAGGATTGGATTTCTGGAACACCATGCCGACGCGACGGCGGACGAGAACCGGCTCAACGTTTCGCGCATAAATGTCGTCGCCGAACAGCCGGATATCGCCTTCCATGCGCGCCTCGGGGGTTAGTTCGTGCAGCCGGTTGAGCGCACGGAGAAAGGTGGACTTGCCGCAGCCGCTGGGGCCGATGATGGCGGTGACCGACTTGGCGGCGATGTCAATGGAGACGTTTTTAAGAACCTTATTTTTGCCGAAGGAAATCGAGAGGTCGCGCACCGTCAGAGCCGGGACGATCCCGGTCGCAGGTTCGGTCGGGTGGATTGGCTTAAGGGGCGGGGTGGCGGCCATGGCGGTTACAAAGTTCGGGAATTAGGTTTGGCGAGCCGGTCGCGCGTGAGAAAACGCACGCCGACGTTGACGGCCAGCACGAGCATGAGCAGCACGAACGCGCCCGCCCACGCCTGGCGGTGCCAGTCGTCGTAGGGCGATATGGCATAGTTAAAAATTTGCAGGGGTATGGCGGCGATGGGTTCGGTCAGGTGATGCGTCCAGCCGAGGTTGCCGAGCGCGGTGAAGAGGAGCGGCGCAGTTTCGCCGGCGACGCGTGCCAGTGCCAGCAGCACACCGGTGACAATGCCTTTCATCGCCGTGCGCAGGACTATTTTGACGATGGTTTTCCATTTGGCGATGCCCAGCGCATACGCAGCCTCGCGGTAGCCGGCCGGCACTAGTTGCAGAACTTCCTCCGTCGTGCGCATCACTAGCGGAATCATCATCATGCCGAGAACGACGCCGCCCGCCAGGGCCGAGGAGCCGTGCATGGGTATTACCATCAGCGCATAGACGACGATGCCCCAGGTGATGGACGGCACACCGTTGAGAATGTCGGCGGCAAAGCGGATCCACCAGTTCAATTTGGTGCCCCCGTATTCGGAAAGATAGATACCGCCAAGCACCCCGACCGGCACGCCGAGCAGTGCCGCCTGTATCAGCAGAATGAACGTGCCGACAATGGCGTTGGCCATGCCGCCGCCCTTTTCGCCAACGGCTTTGGGCAACTGAGTGAAGAAATTCCAATTGAGCGAGCTGAAGCCTTCTCTCAGCAGATGATAAAACACCATTACCAGCGGCAGCACGACCAGCAGCGCGCACACAAATGTGAGCGACTGCATGAACACGTTCTTGAACCTGCGCCAATGGTGGTTGGAGACGATCATGTCAGTGTTGCGGTTTGACGGCTGGCCCGGCGAAGGTTTTCAAAAGCAGTTGGGCGAAAATGTTCACCACCACGGTCACGCCAAGCAGCACGAGGCCCAGTTCAAAGAGGGCGCTGGGATATAATTGTCCCGTGGCCTCGTTGAATTCATTGGCAATGACGCTGGCGAGCGTGTAGCCGGGCTTGAACAGCGAGGCGACAATCTGCGGCGCGTTACCGATGACCATGGTGACGGCCATCGTCTCCCCCAGCGCGCGGCCGAGGCCGAGGATGACCGCGCCGAACAGTCCCTTTTTCGCGTAGCTCAAGACCGCGATCCGGGTGACTTCCCAGCGTGTCGCGCCGAGAGCATAGGCGGCCTCACGCTGGAGGCCGGGCACCGAGCGCAGGATTTCTCGTGCGACAGAGGTGATGATGGGAATAATCATAATGGCGACGATGATGCCGGCGGCCAGCATGCAGGGGCCGTAGTCCGTGCCCTGAAAAAACGGGAGAAATCCGAGCGTCGTCCGCAGCCACGGAAATAGATGGATATGCAGCCACGGCACCATCACGAAGATGCCCCACAGGCCAAGAATCACGCTGGGCACGGCGGCGAGCAGTTCGATAAATATGACAAGCGGCTGGCGCAGCCATTGCGGCGCGAGTTCGGTCAGATACACGGCGGTTGCGATGCTGATAGGCACGGCAATGACGAGCGCGATGGCCGAGGACACAAGCGTGCCGAAGATGAACGGCAACGCGCCGTAAAAATCGTTGACCGGATCCCAGTCGTTGCTGACCAGAAAATGCCAGCCGAACTGGTGCATGGACAGCCGCGCGCCCAGCGCCAGTTCCGAGCCAATGAGCGCGACGAGCACAAATATGGCCAGTGCCATGGCAAGCGTCAGCCAGCGGAAGACGCGGTCGCCAAACTGGCGGCTGGCTGGTTTCAGTGTTGTGCCTGCCTCATTCACTTTTGCGGATCCGGTTTCAAAATCAAAAAGACGAAGAGAGGAGGAACACGCTCTTCGTCCGGCTCTCGCCCGGAAATTTAGCGGGCAGCGGAGCGATGTCAGTATTTTATTGTGTTGATCAGCTCCAGTTCGCGCTGCTGGACGCTGTCCGGCAACGGCGCGTAATCCAGCGTGGACGAAATCTTCTGCCCGTCCGTGATGGCCCACTTCAGGAACGCCACCAACTTCTGGCCACGGTCGGCGTCCTTTTGATGCTCATAAACTAGAACCCAGCTCGCGCCGGAGATGGGATACGCCTGATCGCCGGGTGGGTTGACCATCGAGAAACGAAAATCCTTCGGGATGGTGGCCGTGGCGAGCGCGGCGCTGACGGAATCGGGCGAGGGCGCGATGAAATTGCCGGCGGAATTTTTCACGTCGGCATAGGCCATCTTGTTCTGGTTGGCATAGGCAAGTTCCGCGTAGCCCACCGCGCCGGGAATTTGCCGAATCTGACCGGCGACGCCTTCACTGCCCTTGGCACCGATGCCGATGCCGGCGGGCCATTTCACAGCGGTTGCTTTGCCGACGGTGTCCGCCCAAGCAGGATTCACGTTGCTTAAGTAGTCCGAGAAGATGAAGGTCGTGCCGCTGCCTTCTGAACGGTGCACGGGGATGATTGGCAAGCTGGGCAGGTTAACCCCCGGATTCAGAGCGGCAATCTTTGGATCGTTCCACTCGGTGATGTTGCCCATGAAAATGTTGGCGATAATGTCGCCGTCCATCTTCAGCTTAGGGTTGCCGGGCAGGTTGTAGATGATGGCCACGCCACCGGCGACGATGGGCAGGTGCAGAATTTTGCCCGGCGCGCTGGCCAAGGCTTCGTCCTTCATCGGCGCGTCAGAGGCACCGAAGTCCACGGTCTGGTTGAGCAGTTGTTTCTGGCCGCCGCCCGAACCGATGGAGGCGTAGTTGAAACGGACATCGCTGTCCGTTTTGCCGTAAGCCTCAAACCACTTGGTCAAGGCCGGATAATCGAAGGTGGAGCCAGCCCCGTTAATGAGGGTCTGAGCCTGGGTGTTGATGTGCATGGCGAGCACCGCCGCCCCGCCCAACAGGCTGATAATTATTCTATTCATATTTCTCCGAATTTAATCAAATTTTACGAAAGATGTTCGTTACGTTTTGGTGACGTTTAGAACCGCAGCGTCACGTCCAGTTGCAGCAAGTTGTAGTTTTTGATCTGGTTGAGGCCGGGCATGTCTAGATTGTTGCCGCCTGTGCCGAGGTTGTTATCAATCGGCGTGGCGTGGCCGTAGCGGATGGTGCCGATGATGCAGTCCGTGAAGCTATATGCAAACGCGGAGTAAATGCCCTGCAGGTTGGCGCGACCTTCAAAAAAGTCCGAGTCAATCAGATTCACGTCTAGGGCATATTGTTCAATATGCTGCCAATACATCCGGGCCTCCCAGGTGCCTTTCTTGGACGTTGAGCCATAGACCAGACCTTGGGTCGGGCCATAGAGCGGCCCGGCGCTGCCGATGCCGAAACCCACCTGATAGGCCAGATTCTGGCCGGTCACCGGACCTTTGAGTCCCGGAAACGCCGCCGGATTGGCGTTGTAGGCGTCAGTCGCCCGTTCATTGCCATTAAGGTTGTAGCCAAAATCTTCGAAGAACCGCGCCTGTAAGTTGCCCAGCGGGGTATTGTTAATTTTCAAATCAAACTCGGCGGGTATTTCCAGAATGAGCAGGTCATTGATGCCTTGTTGATTGTAGCCGGTCACGTTTGAGCCTCCCGGCACACCAACGTTTACGCCATTATTACCTTGGCCCACAAACGGCTGGTTCAGACCGCCGCTGTTGCCCGTGCCCGCGTAGGTATATAATATCGGGGCGGCCTTGACGGACATGTCATTGCCCAGTTTAGCCGTGCCGCCGGCCTGCCAGGTCAGCAAATAAGTATCGCCAGTCACGACAGAATAGGTCGAACCGGGATTTTGGTAATCGAACTGGCCAAAGTCGGCGAACCAGTCCACGCCGCCGGCCGTGTATTTGAACTTTTCAAAAGCGCCTTCCGGGTTGATATCTGAATCCCAGACCATCGGGGTGGTATAAAGCGGCATGGGCATCCGGCCGATCTCCATTTCATACCAGTCCGCCGGGTGCCAGCCGATGAATGCCTGGCCGAGATAGATGCCGCTGGTGTTTTTATCGGAGGGTGTCACCGCGCCGGTGGTCGTGTTCTTGCCAAACGTGTCCCACGGCGAGCGAGGGTTGTTGGCCGTTTCAAACCGGATGCCATAGTTGAAATCGTCAAACAAATCGCCACGAATGCCCAGCCGCAGTGCGTAGCGATTGCGTTCGAGGGCGTAAGTGCTCTGGCTCGCTCCGGGCAAATTGTTTGCGCTGCGATATTCATAGCGGAACCGGAGGTCGCCGTAAAACTGCATGCTCTTCATGGCATCCGGGAGTTTCAATTTTGAGGCGGACAACGAATTCACCAGGTTGGTGTCGGACGATGCTGATTCAAACCGCAAATCCTTCGCCTCATCCGCTGTCAGGATGCCTTTCTGTTCCAATTTGTTTATCAGCGCATCATCGGTAGATTGTGTGCCGGCGGATTGCGCCCGACCCTGAGGTGCGAGGGCGACTAGGGCGGCGGCTCCGGCAAAGAGTGCAAACTTGTTGGTTTTTGAAGTTTTTTTGGATTTCATGATTTTTGTTGTCGGAAAACGCAGGCAGTTTGTGTGTGTCATGTTACAAACAAAAGTCGGAACTGTTACGATTGTGTGACAACAATAATCAGCGTTCAGAAAGAAAGTTGAGTCCGAACGAGGTCTTCACCGACTGCCAGCCTCAATACCCTGATTTACAAGCGCATTTTAAGCCTGTCTTTATTAGTGTTCAAACACCCTTTGAAACTATCCGCTACGCGCCAGCCTTAACTCGCCGCACACACGGTTTCTACTCGCTTATTGAAGAAATCGTTGAAGGTTTCGTTGAAGATTTTGGTGAACGTAAACGGTTGAAACAGGATGGATGGTTTGCCCATTGAGAATTCGCCATTCGAGATTTTTTCAATTGGATTTTTAATACTGCACGGTGCAACGGAAAAATTCTGCCAGGCCGGAGAGGTTGAAAGTAGAGATTTTTGTCGTCCCATCACCAGTAACCGGCGAGCCGCCATTCATCCAGGAGGATTCCAAGTTTGTCGTCGTCTGCACCTGATAAGTGCAGTTGGTAAATGTTCCAAAGCTGACTACAATTTGGTTTGGCGTTTGCAGGCTGATTTGCAACTGCGGCAGCTGCGGCGGGCCGATCATCATGAATTGCCAGACCGGCTGATATGCGGGCGTGCCATCCGCCGCCAGCGGCGTGGCCGAGTCCACCACGGTCGCGCCGTGGTAATTGGTGCCGTCTTGCGGCGTCAGACCGGTTGTGAATTCATGCGAACCAAGATATGGCGCGGAATTACTTTCGACCAGCAATGGCCCGCCAAACTGCGGCAGTCCGTAGCCGTTCCAAGTGGCAATTTCCTCGGGGTAAAGAATCAACGGATCGTTGGTGTGAACGAAGCCGAAAAAATATTCGGGAGCGGTCACGCCCAGACTGGTAATCCAGTTCGCCGGTTGGCCGGGCAGTTGGCCGTTGGGTGTCCACCAGTCCGTGTCGGCAAACATCAGTGACCTAGCGACGGGCTGGGTTTTACCGATCAACCCAGCGTGGCCCGCGCCCTGCGAATGGCCGGCGATGATGATTTGCGGCCAGTTCAATCCGGTGGACGAGGATAGATACTGGCTCCAGTTTTGCGACGGATTATTGGTCGATAGATAGAGCAATAATTTCACAAGTCGATTGGTGATGGAATCCGTGCTGGTGATGCTGATGGAAGTGGGGGTGCCGCCGTCGTTGAAAGCATTCGTGCCGCCGTTGATTATCGCCAGCCGAGCCAGTTCGTAGTCGTTCGCGTTGGTGGAGTCGCCGCACAGGCTGTTAATGGTCACAGGATCATCATACATCAATCCGATGGAGTGAAATCCCAGATTGGCGGCGGTTTTCAAAACGTCTTGATAGCCGGACGGCGCACCGCCAGTGCCGGGTAGAAAGACGAACAACTGCGTTCGCGCCGTCACATTCGTGTTGAGATAAATGTAATGGTAATTGTTGAACTGGGTGATATTCGGGTCTGTCTGGCTGGGCCTCACCAATTGAAGAGTTTGCCCGGAGGAAGTGGAATAAAAAGCCAGACTGAACAGGCATGCCAGCCAGAGAGTTTTCCATCCAGTCAAAACGGCTTTCGCATCAGGTTGTTTTTCTAACGTCACAACATTTCGCCGCGCCAATTTTGCCGCCAGAACTGGCCAATTGTTTTCGCCACCTCATTCAACCGTTCACGATCTGACAGCAGTGCAAACAGTTCAACGGCGCTGAAAAACTTCACGACATAAACTTGGCCTGATGCCCAGTCTAGGCATCTATGGCTTTTTTAGTGGCCTTTATAGCTTCGGAGATGTGTTTTAATGACCGATCTTTAAGTCCGTCGGCAAAAATATTGTCTTCTTCCTGGTTCACATCATTGCGGGCCTTTTTTAGAAAATCCACCGCCGCGTGCAACCGTCCCGCATGATCTGGTATTTCATCAACGTTCGGATGATCGTTGAGATCTTTTCCATCATCAATAGAGGCTTTTTTTATTTCATTGATAGCCGTATCAATCACTGCGACTGCGGCAACTTCATCATCCGTCCTTTGCCAGTTGCCGGGACGGTGTTCAATCATCCAGCGGGCCGCCCGCAGATCGGACAAGGCATGCAAATAATAAGGATGATCCGCCGCACTCGCACTGCACTGCATGACCAATAGAATTAAACCTGACACTACAGTTGATAAAATTGTTTTCGATTTCATAATTTTTATGGTGTTTTCGATATTTAAAATTGTCAAAAGTCGCAAATTGATTTTTACCACTATCTGCGATTTGCCGGACTTAACATGTGACGTCCGCGCCTTATTGAAGGTTACGTTGAAGTTTTATTAACTAAAAAATTCGCCCATGAGCGGTAGGGTTACACGCCATCGATTTCAAAAGATTATCCTGCGATGATGCTGACATGAAGAACATAAACCATTTGATGAAACGTATATTTCTGTTGTGTTTCTCATCGCGCTCTTGGCCGTCGCTGGCGTGGGTTGCCACACGGCCAACGGTTTTGGTCAAGACATACGACTGCTAGAATAATTGAATCCGATTCCGTGACGTTAGCGAGTGGTCGGCGAGTTACGCCGGATTATCGCGGGTTAAACGGAATGGTGATTCGAGTGTCCGTTTTGGTGTCCGTGGTAAACTTATTCGTTCTTAATCATCTGCCGCACAAACGGTTAGGATTGGATGCGGAGGTCGGAATCGGACACCATTTTTATTTGCGCATGCATCATTGTTAAATACGATTCCATCATGATGAGCCTAAAGCGCAAGCCAACTTATAAACTTGCTAATGCAGAACGCCGGTCTGGTAATCCAGATTGGCCTGTTGGATGAGAACATCGTAACGCGCGTTGGTGTTCGCGATTTGCGCCGAAGTCAGGCTCAACTGCGCTTGGCTTAATTCCACAATGGAACTGCTGCCGATTTTGTAGCGCGCCTCGGCCAGATCGTAGGCTTCAGCGGCGTTGCGAACCAACGCTTGAGTGGTTTGGAATTGCTCCAGCGCGTTGTTCACATTCAGCCAGGCGATATGCACATCGCGCACGATGTTGTCCTCCAACGCCCGCACGAGTTCGCTGTCCGATTGCGCCTTTAATTCCGCTTCACGTTGACGAGCCGTGTAAAGTCCGCCCGCGAACAAGGGCATACTTAATTCAAGGCCGCCCACGGCGTAATTGTCCGGCAAATGACTGTCATGCGTCGGCGCATCACCGGCCAGACCAACGGCGGAAACTGTTGGCAGCCTCGAATCGCGCTCCGATTTTGCAAAACGCAGCGCGGCGTCATGTTGATTGCGCAGGCTCAATAATTCTGGCCGTTCGGCCAAAGCCGTTTCGACCAATTGTGAAACTTCGTTCGTATTGGGAAAAATCAATTGCGATGACTCGACGAGTTGAAACGATTGTGGATCGCGATAACCCAAAGCAGTTGAAAGCGAAGTCATCGCGTCGTCCGCATCGTTCTGCGCTTTTTGCAGCAGCAATTTGCCTTCCTGAACAGCGACGCGCGCAAAACTCACGTCCAATTCCGACCGAAGTTTGTTGGACGCGAGCAAGCTGACTTGGTCGAGCAGCAATTGCCGCGTGCCAAAAGTTTGTTGCGCGACTTGCAAAACTGCTTGTGCTTCCAGCGCGCCGAAATAACTGACGTTGACTTGCAACAGAACCTGTTCGCGCGTGGCGTTCGCATTTTGATTCTCTGCCTGCGCCTGAAATTTGGAACTGGCCGTGAGGTTGGCCGTTCGCCCGAAATCGGTGATGAGCTGGCTGACCGCCAAACCGCCGGCTCCGCGATCATAAACGCTCGGATTGTTCAAGCCGCCTGCCATGATGCGCGTGCCTTCGTCATTGGCACCGACAGCGTCCGCATAAAGATCGGCCTTCGGAAAATATCCGGCGCGCGTTTCTTTCACCGCTTCCTGCGCGGCGAGTGCGCGATAATTCGCAGAGGCGATTTGCGGATGATTTTGCAACGCCAGTTTCGTCGCGTCGGCCAAACTCAAAACCGTCGGTGCGTTGGTTGTTCCGTCCGCAAAAATGTTGCCAGCAAAACAGACGCAAACAGACAGGGCTAAAATGATTCGTTTCATTTGGAAATGCTTAATGTGAAATCGCTGGCGTTACGTCGGGAGAATTTTTCACCCCGGTTTCTTTCCGGCGATAAAGGATGAAATATGCCGTCGGCACAATGAACACGGTCAGCACGACGGAAACGGCGAGTCCACCGATGATGGCGCGGGCGAGCGGCGCATAGGCTTCGCTGCCCGTGCCGAGTTTCAGTGCCATCGGAATCAATCCCATCAAAGTGGCAAGCGAAGTCATCAACACCGGACGCAAACGCACACGGCAGGCGAGCGAAACGGCTTCACGCAGCGGACGGCCTTCTTCGCGCAACCGATTGGTGAATTCGACGATGAGAATGCTGTTCGAGACGACGATGCCAACCATCATCACAATGCCCATCAGCGACATGACGTTGAGGGTTGTGCCAGTGGCAAAAAGAATTATCAAAACGCCAGTCAAGCCGGTCGGCACGGCGAGCAAAATCAGCAGCGGGTCGAGAAACGATTTGAATTGCGCGACGAGAATCAAATAGACCAGCACGGTCGCCAGAATCAAACCAAGTCCGAAGCTGCGGAAAGAAACCTGCATGGCGTGCGCCGAGCCGCGCACGACGATTCGGACATTGGACGGCAGTTTCAGGTCGGCAACAATTTTTTGGACACCATTCAAAACTTTGCCGAGGTCTTCGCCCGTGGGTGAAACATAAACGTCCATTTCACGGCGTAGTTGATAATGGTCAACTTCGGTCGGCGAAGTGCGGTGGCTGATGGCGCTTAAAGTGTCGAGCCGTGTCGGATGCGCGGAGTTTGCGCCGCGCACAGGAATGGATGACAGGTCGGCGAAATTTTTTATGAAGCCTTCCGGGTATTGAACCGTGAGGAAATAATCGTTGCCACTTTTCGGGTCAACCCAATAGCTCGGCGCAATCATCTGATCGGAAGTCAGCGCGGTGATCACGTCGCCCACGACTTCCTTTTCATTCAAGCCAAGCTCGGCAGTTCGCAGCCGGTCAATGTCCAGTTGTAACGCCGGATAATCCACGTCCTGCGGCACAAGCACGTCGCTGACGCCCGGCAATGCCTTGGCTTTTTGGGCAATGTCCGCCGCGATTTTATGCGTGGCTTCCATGTCGTTGCCGGTGACTTGAATGTCCAGCGGCGCGGGCATTCCCAGATTCAAAATCGCGTCAACGAGTCCGCCGGTTTGAAAATAGGCGGCGACTTGCGGCAAATCTTTTTTCAATCGCGCCCGCACCAAGTCCATATATTGAAAACTGCTCAAATGATGACCGGCATTGAGTCCGACTTGCACAAACGCCGTGTGCGGGCCGGAATTGGGCGTGTAAATCGAGGAGAAACCGGGCGTCACGCCGATGTTCGAGACAATGATTTTCAAATCATTCGTCGGCACAACGTCGCGGACAATTTGTTCCACTTGTTGCACCAACTGGTCGGTGAGTTCGATGCGCGTGCCGGTCGTGGCTTTGAGATTGATGACGAACTGGCTGGGATCGGTGCGCGGAAAATACGCTTCACCGATTAGCGGATAAAGCGCGAGACTCAAAATGAAAATGCCCGTGATGCCAAGCACCGTCGCCGCCGGACGTAGCAGTGCCAGGCTCAACCAGCCTTCGTAACGGTCAAGCATGAGGTTGAATTTGTGATTGAACCAGATGTTGAAGCGTTCAAGCCAGCCATGCGCTTTCGGCTGGCCGACTTCTGAATGTCCGACTTCCTTTTGTTCCTGATGGCCGCGAATCAGTTTGGCGCAAAACAATGGCACAACCGTCATCGCGACCAGATACGAGGCGAACAACGAAAGAATCACCGCGAGCGCGAGCGCCATGAAAAGAAATTTGCTGACGCCGTAAAGAAAGATTACCGGAAAAAAAACCACGACCGTTGCCAGTGTCGCCGCCAGCACGGGCAGCGCGACTTCGCGTCCGCCGCGTTCGGCGGCTACTTCGGGTGATTCGCCCAATTCCATGTGTCGGAAAATGTTTTCCAGCACGACGACGGAATTGTCAATCAGCCGCGAAAACGCGAGCGCGAGTCCGCCGAGAATCATTGCGTTGATGGTGCTATTGCCCATAGACAACGCGATGAAGGCGGCGAGCGCGGAAAGCGGAATCGAAAGAAACACCGCGAGCGTTGCCCGCACGCTGCCGAGAAAAACCAAAATCATCAGGCCGGTCAGCACGAGGCCGATCAAACCTTCGTGGATCAAGTTTTCAATCGCGTTGCGCACGAAAACGGATTGGTCGAAGACAACTTTTGTCACGAGTTGCTTGGGCATATCGAACAAGTGAGCGACCGCTTCCTTGATGCCGTCCACAACTGCGATTGTGTTTGCGTCACCACCTTGTTTCAGCACGGGCAGATACACGGACGGCTGGCCGTCCACCCGCACGACGTTGTATTGGATTTCCGAACCGTCCACCGCGTGGCCGACATCGCCGACAAGCACGGAGGCGTTGCCAATCGTTTTCAACGGCACTTGGTTGATGTCCTTCATGTCGTTGATCTGGCTGTTGACATAAAGGTTGTAATCGTAAGGACCGATTTTCACGTCACCGGCGGGAAGAATCAGATTCGCCTCATTCACGGTGCGGACAACATCCATGACGCTCAACTGATGCGATTCCAATTTTAGCGGGTCAACATAAACCATGATTTGCCGGTAACGTCCGCCGAACGGCTGCGGCACCGACGCGCCCGGCACACTGGCGACTTGGTTGCGCACATCGAACTGGCCGAGGTCGCGGAGCTTGGACTCGCTCAAGCCTTCGCCTTTCAGCGTGATTAAACAAACAGGCAAACTGGAAGCGTCGAATTGCAAAACCACCGGCGGCAATGTGCCGGGCGGCAGTTTCCGCAAATCAGCCATCGCTAGATTCGCAATGCTGGTCACGGCGGAATCGGCGTTGAAACCCGGTTGAAAATAAATTTTGATGAGACTCACGCCCGGCAGCGAGCGCGATTCAATATGATCCACGCCGCTGGCGAGCGTGAAAAACCTTTCAAAACGCCCGGTGATGTCCGTTTCGATTTGCTCGGGCGGCATCCCGTTGAAAAATGTGGCGACAACGACAACTGGAATTTTGATCGGCGGAAACAAATCCACCGGCATCCGCACGAGACTCGTCACGCCGACAACACAAACGATTAGGCAAATGACGATGATGAGATATGGCAGTCGGATGGCAAAGCGTGACATGACAGTGAAATAAATTTAGGGACGGTCTATAGCGATGGCGTCGCGCAATTTTTCTACCGAGAAGTCCTTCGACTGGCAGAGCGTGATCAATTCCTGTTCGCGCGCGATGATTTCCGCCGCCGCCGCCGGAATTTTTCCGGCGATGTTTGAAGGAATGGTTTGCACGCCATGCAAATCACCGTGAATCAAATCGCCAGATTGAATTTTCAATCCGCCGATTTCAACCGGCGTCCCAAATTCCACGATGTGGACGTAGGCATGCGAGACGGAGACGCTTCCGGCAAAAAGTTGGAAGCCAAGTTTTTCCGCTGCTGGAAGATCGCGCACCGCGCCATTTGTCACCGCGCCCACGCAGCCGAGCGCGCGAAGAATGTTGACATGCACAGCGCCGAGCAACGAACCGAGACCAACTTTTGTAGCCACGTCTTGCACAACCACCACGCACGGCATGGGAAGTGAAAGAATGTAATCCCACCAATCAGTTCGGTCAGGATAACGGCCATCGGTTGTTGGTGGCGCGGAACCGCGAACCTTGACTGTGGCTGCGTAACCAAGCATCGGCCTCAAATGTGGAAACTCGCAATGCACCGAGTTGTCGGTAAAGCCTTCGTTGCGCAGCCGTTCGTGAAAAGTTTCAATGGCGTTGGCCAGCGTGCAGGCGTCCAATCGCCGTAGAATTTCTAATTGTTCAGAAGTTAAATTTGCATTCATGAGTTAAAATAAATTCTCGCTGGCGTTGAAATTTTCCGGCAAGTGTCGTGCTTGAAAAAACAGTGAACTGGCTGCGTCTCTCTCGTCCGTTTTTTCAGTCGGATGAAAGTGATTGATGGAGTGAAACGCACGCGGTCGTTGAATGATTTGATTTCAATTTTCATCGCGCATGGAAAGCTGGATGATCTTCGGCTCGACTTTCTGGCCGACTTGAAATCCTGCGCGGTTGCCGATGACCACCAGGTCGCCCTCGTTCAAACCGGAAAGAATTTCATATTTGTCCGACGTTTCCAAACCGAGTTTGACTGCGCGCTCTTCAATCTGATTGTCGGGGTTGACGACGTAAACCGTTGGTGATTTTTCACCGGAAACCGCTTCGGTGGGAACGGCCAGCGCCTGAAGATGTTTTTCAACTTTCAAAACCACTGTCGCATACATTCCCGGCACCAGTTCCAAATTCGGATTGGGAATTTCAATTTCCGTCATCATCGTGCGCGTGTTGTCATCCACATCGTGAGTGAAACGGGAAATCTTGCCGGTGTAGGTTTTGTCATTGAGAGAACCCACTCGCACTTCGACGGAATCACCAAGTTGAACGTCTTTGACGTAATCCACCGTAACGGGAAAATCGAGGCGTAGCCGGTAATTATCCGAAACGCGCACAAGTGGTAGGGCTTGTCCGCCTGATGAAGTGCCACCCTGAATGAGCGTGCCGGGGTCAGCGTAACGGTGCGTGACAACACCGTCAAATGGCGCGGTGATCTGCGTGTAGCTGACCATGGTTTGAAATTTATCAACGTCGGCTTTCGCGGCGGCAATGACAGCCGCTGTGGTCTGGTCATTTGCCTCGGCGGTGTCGAGTTCCTGTTGCGCAACGAGATTGGGATGGTCTTTGTTGACCGATTGCAGCCGTGTATGAATCAAGTGTGCGTTGGTATAATCGGCCTCGGCTTTTTGCTCTGTGGCTTGCGCATTGACCAATTCATCCTGCAATTCAGGCACTTCGATCGTAGCCAAAAGCTGTCCGGCCTTGACCGTGTCGCCAAAATCCACGTTCATTTTACCGACATAGCCGGAAACTTTTGCGTGCAATTCCACTTCTTCATAGGGACGAAACTCCGCCGCAATCGTCACTTGCTTGAATAAATCTTCGCGGGTTACTTTCGCCACGCCTGCTGTTGGCACGACGGTCAAGTCAACATTCACGGCAGCTTGCGCGCGGGCGCGATGTGCCGCCCACAAAACGCCGCTGCCAATGATTAAAGCGACCGTCAAAGTTCCAAACAGACAGGGTTTGAAACCAAACTGATATTTTGAAATTTTGAATTTCATGGATTTCCATTCCAATTCAGGAATTGAATTTGTGATTTGGCCAGCAACCAAAAGGTTACCAATCCATTGATGAGCGGCAGTGCCGCCCATAATTGAAGTCCCTGCGATTGTTTGAAACAAATCAGGAGGAAGCAACAGAGTTGCCCGACCAGAAGCAGAGTCAAGACAAGGTGATTCTCTATAAACAGTATCAGCAATTTGCTGCTGGCTTTGGGAAATCTCGTGGCTTTCATAAATTAGTGGAAGTTTTAGTTTTTTGACAAAGGCAACTTGACGCGAAAACAACTGCCGCTGCCGACCGTGCTTTGCGCTTCCACTTCCGCGCCGTGGGCGATGCAAATGGATTTGACGATGGAAAGTCCAAGGCCTGAGCTTTCAGAATCGGCGGAGCGCGTCGGATCCACGCGATAAAATCGCTCGAAGACATGAGGCAACGCGGCGGGCGGGATACCGATACCGTTGTCTTGCACTTCCAAAACGGCGTGACCGTTGACGGCAAGCATGCGCAGTTGGATCGTGCCTTTTTCCGGCGTGTATTTGATAGCGTTGTCGAGCAGGTTCACGACGACTTGTTTCAAGCGAACGCGGTTGCCTTGCACCAGCAGCGGCTGGCGGCCGTCGCAGGCGATGGCAATAGCTTTATCCTCGGCCAGCAGGCTCATTTGCTCGGCGGTGGTTTGGGCCAGTTCGGTCAAGTCAAAGCGCGTCCATTCGGTTTGCGCTTCACCGGCGTCGAGGCGAGAGAGCGTGAACAATTGTTCCACGATTTTTCCCAAATGCACGACTTCCTCCAACATACTGCCAACGCGGTCGCGCAATTCAGAATCAAGTCGGGCATCCTCCGCGAAATTTTCCAGTTCGCCGCGCAGTATGGTGAGTGGCGTGCGCAAATCATGCGAGGCGTCGGCAACAAACCGTTTGGAATTTTGAAATGCGTCATCCAGTCGCGTGATCATGCGGTTGAGAGAAACGGACAGTCGTTCCAATTCATCACCGGTGCTTGAGACCGGCAGACGTTCGCTTAAATTATGCTGTGTGATCCTCTCGGCGGCACGCGTGATTTGTTCAACCGGCGTCAACGCCCGTCGCACCAATAGATAACCGCCGCCCGCGATGATGATAACTGCCATCGGAAAACCCCAGGCGAGTTGTAAAAACAAACGGTTGAGCATCGTTTCAATTGGATCAAGCAATTCACCGAATTCCACTAGATAATTTGGATTGCCAGAAGATTTGAAATTCAACGCGGCAACGAGCAAAGTTTTGCCGCCCGACAACTTTAACATATGATAAGATTCTGTTTCCAATTGTGGCGTAAAAACAGGGACTTCCGTTGGATCAAAGCTGCCGTCCTTGGGTGCGCCGGAAGCATAAACCAACGTGCCGTCGGCGCGCGTGATGCGGATGAAACGGTCGTTGATTTCCGGCTCATACCAATCTTTTGTTTGGCTGGCGACATAAGGCTCGCCGGTTTGCTTGGCATGAGCGAGCAACGTGCTGGCAACCTGGTGCGCCCGCCGTAGCTGTGCTTGGCGCAGGTCTTTTTCCAGAAAATGCCGCAAGTCAAAATACAGCACCGCGCACAGCAGTAAAAAAATCCCGGTAAGCAGACCGGCATACCATGCGACCAATCGGAAACTGATGGAGCGTATATTCATGCTTGCGTCTCGTCGTTCAAGCTGTATCCAACGCCGCGCACGGTGCGCAGCAGTTTGATGGGAAATGCGTCGTCCACTTTTTCCCGTAAATGCCGCACATAAACATCCACGATGTTGGTCAATCCTTGAAAACTTTGATCCCAAACGTGTTCAATAATCATGGTGCGGGAAAAAACACGACCTGGGTGCGTGGCCAGATATTCAAGCAGCGAGTATTCCTTGGCGGTGAGTTCAATTTTCTTTCCTGCCCGCCTTACTTTTTGTGAAAGCCGGTCAATTTCCAAATCGCCCACACGCAGCACGCTGTCGCGATTTACCGGCCCGCGCCGCAACAACGCCTTGATGCGTAATAATAATTCGGCGTAGGCGAACGGTTTGGTGAGATAGTCATCTGCGCCCGTTTCAAAATTTTTTATTTTGTCGGCCATGCCGTCGCGCGCGGTGAGAATCAAGATGGGAACATGCTGGTTCTTGCGCCGGATTTTTTCAAGAATCTCTGTGCCGGTCAGTCCGGGGAGCATCAAATCCAGAATGATTAGGTCGTAATCGTAGGTATTGGCGGCTTCCCACGCACTTTGGCCGTCGTGGTGAACATCCACGGCATAGCGCTCCGCCTTGAGGCCGCGCACAATGATGTCGGCCACTTTCTTTTCGTCTTCCGCCAGCAGGATTCGCATAAACGATGTTACTTCGACAAAGGAATAGACCAAATGTTTATTAAAAGACCGCAAACGATTGATTAAAATTCATTCAGAAATTTTCTCCATTCTTTCGGGGCGAATTTTAATTCAGCTTTCATGCGGTCTTAATCTTCAATGGGTCTATTAACTCGGACAGATAATTACCGGGAGCGGCGATCGTACCAGCCAAGCAGCGCAAGCTCCCGAATCATACAAAAAATGCTTATGCAAAAATTGAAAAATCAACCGAACCAGAAAAATAAAAAGGAAACGACCTCCTCCGCGAATCCGCCGCACCGTGAAGTTGATTTTGTTTTGGAATTCAAAGATGCGGAACACGTCTATGTCTGCGGTGATTTCAATGATTGGCATCCAACCAGCCTGCGTATGATCGGCAACGCGGAAGACAGCTTATGGGAAAAGCGGCTGACACTTCCGCCCGGTCGTTACGAATACAAATTTGTCGTTGACGGGAATTGGTTGCACGACCCCGACGCTCGCGAAAATGTGCCGAACATTTACGGTTCGCTCAACTCGGTCGTGGAGGTCAGGCCATGAAAGTGCAATCTGAAATCACCACTTGCTCCGGCAATAAATCGCGTGAATTGAATCAGTCTCACGCGGCGGCAATCAAACACCAAATTCCTCCCGCTTCCAGCCAACCGGTTCCAGCACAATACGAATTTACAATTGAGGAACATCTCAACGTGCAGGGGGAAATCGAGGAGCGAGCGCACCGCTGGTTTACGAACGGGTATACTTTGAAAAACTCACTAAACGACTGGCTCAAGGCCGAAAACGAAGTGCTGTTGGAATTTGTGAAAACACGCACGCAACGCCGTCTGGTGCAGCCGACTCCAGAGTAACTAAAACAAAGACAGGCGGAACATCGGTTTTTACGCCTGCAATTTTTCATCAATCCTCGGCAATACCCAAACTAAAATCAACCTCTGCCTTCCAGCACAGTTTATGAATCACGCCATTCCAAATCTGCAAATTCAAATTCACAAAGTAGATGGTTCAATCAAAACACTCATTCAACACGACGCTACTAGAGTCCAAGAATTGCTCGATGGATTCCAACCGGCGGAAATTTTCAACCGTAAGAGGTTTGTCTTTTCAGATGCAAATTCCATTACGTCGCTACCGGTTTCAAAAATCACACGGATTGATTTAATTTCGGAACAGCTTCCCCATCTGATTTTTCCGGTTGGGATCGTCGATGCCGTTGAGTTGACCGAGACGCAATTTCAGGCGCTGGTCCGAAATCCAGTGATGAGAGAACAATTGGAACAAATGAGCGTCGAGGGTGCATCCGTGGTGACTTTTATGGATATGCAAATGGCGGACGGGCAACGCCTGTTACTTACGATGGAGACACATACTGCACTTTTACAACCGGAATGGTTGAATACTAACGGATTTGTATTTAGCGGGTCGGGCTTATGTTTTCGCATGCGAACCGGCGGAGTCTCCGTGCTGAATTTAGCCCATTTGGTGCGTTTGAGCTTGTTCCCTAAACCCCCGCATCCGCCAGTAGCAGCATGGCACACTGAGGCATTTCAAAAAATCAGCCCGCCAATTCAAAATCAAAGTCATTGGTTACTAACGGAGCGGTTTGCGGCGGGGGAAATTGGGCGGATAACTTCATACGCAACGACGGGTTGAGTTTTTCAAATCCAGTTTAGCGGGAAAAATCAATGACTCCAGCGCCAAGCACTTTGGCCAGAAACTTAAACGCTTGATTAAAATTCATTCAGAAACTTTCAATCTTAACAAAACTGTGGAAGATTCTGAACGAAATGAAAATTTATTTTGCTTTGACGATGATTTTGGGGGGCGTTTTTTTGTCAGGTTGCGCCACCGGGAAAAATGGACTCGCGCTCGACACGGTGGGGCCATCGCCATTTCAACTGACCGGTGACACGACCAGTTCAACTTTGACCAACGGCACTTTGGTGGTTTATTCCGCTTTCAGAAGAAACGCGGATTTCAATGCACTTGATCCCTATCGCCCGGAGTATTCTGACTACAAAATTTTGACCACCGATGGAAAATTGCTACAAAAAGTCCACAACAATTCGGGAACCATTCTTCAAGACCCAGTGTCTGTTGAGCTTTCACCAGGAAAATATGATGTCATTGCGCGCGCCAATGGCTATGGATTTGTGACCGTTCCGGTAATGATTGCCGCACAACAGAACACCGTCTTGCACCTCGAAGGCGATGGTTTCTGGCCGAATGTATCCGTGTTCAACCAAACCAACGCGGTGCGTTTGCCAGATGGCCAAATCATTGGCTGGAGAGTTGCGACTAATTTATGATCCGTGGATTTTTTCCAGCAAAGACTCACCCACGTTTCACAATTCAGATTTCATAATTTGGCCGCGGTTGAATTTTGCCCCAATTGATTTTGTGCCACACGCGTTCGTGGACGTAATACAGGAATATTTTCGTGAATAATTCCACCCCGCTGATGGTGAACGCCCATTTCAATTTCCCCGTGACGAGAAAAGTGATGATGAGCGTGTCCAAGCTGCCGGTGAGACGCCACGAAACTGCTTTGGCAAGACTGCGATAATGTTTTTCGGCCATGCCGAAAGCTAGAGAAAATCCACGCTAAAATAAACCGAAATTTCAACCCGCCTTGGGCAAGATGACCGTGACCCGCTTCATGTGACGTGACAAGGCTGGTTTCCCTTTCTTTTTATTCGCATCGTCGTCCGAATCGTCTTTGCTGGCAAGCTGTTCGGAGTTACTATTGGCCTGTTGCGCAGCAGACTGGCTGGTGCTGGTGGCATTGGCCGAGGATCCAAGGGTGGACTGAGAAGCGCCGCCGTTGACGGAAGCATTCTGGCTGAGCACGGTGGCCGACACGCTGCCGCCGGAAACACTGACACCGCCAACGCCGACAATGGTGCCAGATACGCTGCCACCACCAGAAACATCAGCCGAACCGCCGGAAAGCACCGTGCCGCTGAAGTTTTGCGCCGCATTGATGTTGGCGTTCTGACGGGAAATCACCGCACCGCTGATATTGCCATTGGCCGTCTCGTTGACCGTGCCGCCAATGACGCCGGAACCTTGCAAATCAATGTTACCGATATAGCCGGGGGAATAACCTGAAGTGCCGGGCGTGCCCGATGCGGGCGTGCCAGCTGTCAGGGTAATGGTTGGGCCGGCGGCAATATTTCCATTTAAGGCTTCCTGAAGGATGCCGCCCAGAGTGCCATTAATATCGCCTCGCGGGGTTTCCACCGTGATGTTCCCAGGAATAATGGCACCGTCTGGAACTGCGGACGGATTGATCAGGGTATTGGCGATGATGCCGCTGCCATAAACATCCTCGGTATAATACCCGGGCAGCCCGGTCACTGGATCAACATAAGTCACACCGACGCCATTGTAAGTTGCACCGCCGCTGCCGGCATTTACACTCCCGGTGAGTGACTCAATAAAAATGTTGCCGCCATTAAAGGTCGCAATGCGGGAACCATCCACATTAATATCACCAAAGGCCGTGACATTGACGTTCCCTTTGCCGGAAGTGAAAATGCCAAAGCCCACCTGCCGCAACGTATTGAATAATTCTTGCGAGCCTAAATCCATGGAGCCACCGGTGCTGGTCACATTGACATCGCCACCGCCAATCGCCGCGATAGTTGAGGTCAGCATATCAAGATCACCGGTCACGGTGACATTCACGGTCGCACCACCGTCCTGTGTCACGGAAGCGAGATTGGCATAACGGCCATAACCGCCCTGCGGATCGGCTACGCCACAGGAGAGAATGCCATACGTGTTGCCCAGCGAAATCGAGCCAGCATTGATATTGAACTGGCCCGGGCCACCCAGCCGATATCCCAGTTGGCCGTTTAACGGTGAAGTTGCGCCCACGTTAAGGCCAATCAATGCTTCAATTGCCGACGGATTGACACTGGCTTGGGCAAGCGTTTGGATTGCTGACGGGGCAACCCAGGTGATGGTATCCGTCTCATACTGGCCGTAAGTTCTGCCGGGAGAGTTATCACCAGGATTGGTGTCCAGAACCGGCAACCCATTCACCAAGTGCAAAACGGTGATGGGTTGCGTCAATTCCGACAGCACGGTAGATGACATTTGACCGGCAAACCCCAGCCGCCCAGTGGCCGGGTTATAGACAAACCCTGGATTGGAGCCGAGATATTGGCCATTGGACAGTTGTTGGGTCTGGAACCAGGAGGTTTTTTCTACAATGTAGGCGGCCAGTTGTGAGGCAGTAATGTTGGCGGGAACGGTCAAGGTGGCGACCGCTGCCGGATTCAAGGCCAGGGTGAAAATATTATCCCACGAATTGCCCATGCCGGGTAGCAAATCGGTGGTTGGCACATTGGCGTTGAGGATGTTCACGTTGTAAACAAAGTCGTAGGGGCTCCGGTTGTAAATCTCGCCGCCAACTGTAATTGAGGTTTTGTCGCTGGAATGCAAGTTCTGACCGGAAAAACTACAATCAATCATGTTACCTCCGACCGAGATCTGAGTTGCCTCGGAGGTGATTAGGTTCAAGTTTCCCATGTTGCCCGATATGTTAAGAGTCACCGGATTGGGATCATTGGCCTGAACCGGCAAGACAGTGCCATGATCGGTGTCACTAAATACGCCGTCAGAGCCGCTGCCGGGCGGCGTTCCGCTGACCCAACTCATTCGAGAGCTATCCGACATGAGCAATTCGGGGGTGGTATTGGGCGTGTTGGGATTAGAAACCAGATTTCCACTGTCCGTGGTGGTGATTTTCAGGCTCTGATAAACAGAGGGAAATAACGTCACGTTGCCTTGCAAGGTCACCCCACCGGAACCAGCAGTAATGTCCAAAATGGAAGGATAAATGACGGGAACTTGATCCGCCGCCAGTCGCGGCACGTTTACATCCGTCAAATAAACACCAATCCCTGCATCAAGGCTCACCGAATCTTGAGGAGCATAATCGAATAGATGAGCGGCAACGGAGTTGTCATTGCCGGTATTGTTAAAAACCCCGTTCGGATTCCGCACTTCCTGCACATAAATGTTTCCATTGGCATTGACGCCCCAGCTTCCAGTAATCAGGCTGAGCGCAAAGGAATTTCCACCGCTTGGGGCACCCACATTTTGGCTGGCATTGATGGTTCCAACTCCATTGGCCAGCACATAATGCCCATAAACACTGCCACCGGCCTTGATTGTTACATTTCCCGGATTCGACCCAAAAGCCCCGGTGCCTGCATCGGCGGCAGCGGACGACCCGCTGGGAAGATAACTGAAGACATTGCCGCCAGCGGTGATGGACACATTGCCGCCGGCGGCCGTGCTGATTCCGCCGAGACTGGAGGAAACAGTATAGTATGGTGGCGCAAGTGTGTGGTGAATCCCGGAAGGCTGTTTATATAGAAAGCCCGAAGGATCCGAACCCGTATTGACATCTCCGAATTGGGCAGTGACGCTGATGCTACCGCCGCCGGTGGTGGTGATGCTGCCCGTGCCAACGTTGACGCCACCACCATTGCTGACATAATTGCCAATACTGTCCAGTGAACAGCCCACCTGCACCTCGTTGGGGGCCAAAAGACTGATTGTTGACGACGACGAGCCCAGATTATTTACACCCGTAATGTAAGCGGTGCCAGCCAGATAAATTCCGTCGCTGCCGGAATCCGGCGTTGTCCCCATTGAAAGAGAAGTGCCGGCGAGTAAACTTACACTCCAATTATTTCCAGCGTTTATACCAGAGCCCGTGTAGAAAATAATGTCGTTGCCGGCGGACAGGGTCAGCGTGGCAGGAACTCCGGGGTCGGTCAAAGTCCAGACCGTATTGAGCCTGATGTCATTATCCGCCGACAGGCTGATTTGTGAAAGACCGCTGTAAGAGTTGACATCGATAATCGTATAGCCGGAAAGCGCGCTTGGGTCGGTGGTGCCGGAAGTCAACCAGATATTCGCCGGGTCAATGGTCAGGCTTCCTCCCAAAAATCCGGCCACTGCCTGGCCATTAATGGCCGATTGTATGGAATTCATTTGTGGTGCGCAGATTGAAACTTGCCCGCCGCTGCCTCCCTGTGTGCCGCCGGCAATATTAATAACGGAACCAGCCTGATCGGAAAAAGTTTTGTCCGACTTGATGGTGATAGAACCACCGGAACTGGCACCTTGCACATCGCCTTGTGCGGAGATGACGGAACTTGCTTCCAGATTTACGCTGTCACTCGCCACCAATTCGATGGTGCCATTGACGTTCTGGACGGAGTTGGCCTGAACCAAGCCACCTTGGTTCACGGTTTTCGCTTGCATGACAATGCCGCCGGCATCTGCAATCAACCGGCCTTGGTTATCCACCGAGCCTTGCGGCAGCGTGACGGCGGTGCTTAACCCGCGACCGTCGGGACTGGTTGAAACCAGAACCGTTTCGCCTGCATAGAGGCGGATTTTCCCGCCGGGCGCCGAGATGATGCCATTGTTCTCAATGTCATTGGCGATCAAAAATGCCGAACCGCCCCCGGCAATGTTAATCTGGCCGTAGTTGATGATTTTAGCGAGCGGCGGTGGCGCATTGAACGACCAGGCTCCGCCGCTGGAAAGGTCTGGCATGGGCGTGGGGGTGGTGGTCAGGATCAGACCATGGACACTAACGGCCGCTTGGCCTCCAATGTAAAAGCCGGACTGGTTTTGCAGCACCACATAGCCATTGGCATTGAGGCTACCGAGAATCTGCGAGGGATTTGGGTCATTGATCTGATTCCATACCAGTGAGGACGACGAAGGCTGGACAAAAGTCGTGGTTTCTCCAACACCTATGTTAAAGCTTTGCCAGTTGATGTAAGTGTTGTTGGCCGCATTGATGGTCAATTGTGAACCTGAAGTATTGAAAGAGGCCGAGCCTTGGGCGACGGTGCCGCCAACGGGATTAGCGTGCCCTTGAAACTGACACAGGCAGCAGGTCATCCATGCTGTTGTCATGATTGTGTTAAGACGGGCAGAAATGGTCAATCGGTTCATCATGGCATCAATCAAGTTTGGAAATAAGGTAACAGCTTTGGAAGAACGTTAAAACATTGGGATGTAACATTTGGGTGACAAATCAAAACTGTGCGGTCAGGGCGAAATTAAAGAACGGCTCATAGGCAGTCGTGGTGGTGGTTCCCAACAACGGAAGGGAGAACAGAAACCGGGTTTCCCAATGGGGGCCAATAGAAGCGACTCCACCGAAACCAGTGCCCCACAAAGCAGTGCTACCGGGACGGCCTTGCGGATCCAGCAAATAGGTGTCGGCGAAGTCCATATAAACCGTGCCGCGAAGAATGAGAGGAGTATTACCATATACAACACCCACTACATGGGGCGGTGTTAGTTGTTCCAATGATATGTGCCAGCCGTTATCACCAAACACCTGGCCTTCATGATATCCGCGGACACTGTTGACCCCACCAGCACCAAACTGTTCGCTGCTGATTAATGGCTCACTGGCCCATTGGCCATCCGCGCGGAGTGTGGTCAACCAGTTTGTATAAATAGAAAACTGCCAAGAAAGGCTGGGAGTAAGTATCACCCAATGGCCGGTGGATCGAGTGGAACTCGTGACGGCTTGCAGATTATTGAGGGAACCCGAATACCAAGCGTTGCCGCTGATCCCAAGCCCGCCGGCAAGTGTCCCCGGCTCGGTGTGCCAGCTTCCATTATATGAGAGAGACAAAGGTAAATACTCCAATGGATGGTGAGTGACCGGCACGGGAGAAACAACAGTGCTGTAAACAGGCGGATTGGGAACGCCGGCGGCGTTCACGGTTATTTCTGCAAATTGAAAATTATTCGTCTTATAGCTGGTGGTATTATAGGTCTTGAAATCAAGGCCACCGGAAGCTTCGGAGTGAAAATCACTGGTGGCATTCAACGGCGTGCTTAAGCGGGCACCCGTGTCACTGGTAATTGTAATATCCTGCTGGACTGTGCTCTGGGTGATGGTGCGCACCCCGGGAACATCGTAAAGGAGAGAACTGGACAGGGTTTGCAGGCCGGTGTCAATGGTCGAACGGCTGGCAAAAACGTTAAGCTCTGGCCGACCTGAAGGCGGCGGTAGATTAAATTTCCGGGTGGCCTCATTATAGCCAAAGCTTCCAGGATTGCTGGCGACGACATTTTCGATGGCCTCTGGATTGCCCAGTGGCATCCGGTAAAACGCACTATAATTGGCGACCAACGGCAGGTCATAAAAGTCCCACTGGTTTCCGGTTTTATATTCTTGAGGAGAGAAACCATATTGCACCCCAAATGAATGATCCAACTGCCAGAGATTGTTACAGACGGCAGACGCATTCAGACGCAAATTGGGAGTGCCAGGTGAGCTTTGATTGTTGAATTCCACCTTGGCGTGAACTGGCAATTGATCCTTGACCTTGAGCAGTAGGTCGCTAGTGCCAGGATCGGGGCCAGGTTCAATGACCGGGTAAATTTGCCGGTCTTGGTTCGCATTGGCGCGGTTCAGTTCCGCCTGAAAAATCAGGCCATTAAGAATCATGTTTGTGTGCAGGCTGGGCAGGGCGCGCATGATATTGTTGGAACTGAAGTAATGGTTGCCCTTAACCTCGATGACAGCCAGCCGACCTTCGGTCACTGCCAGTTTTACGGTGGCATTGGTGAGCTTCTGCTGAGGCACGCCCACCGCCACCGTCACATAGCCGCGCTCCCGATAGGCCTGTTGAAGTTCCGTGGCTGCCGTGATGATTCCGTCGATACTGACATTCGTGCCAAAGGCTCCATCAATATTGGTCAACGCCGCCGCCACGGAAGCGGGCGGCAGGACGGAATTGCCCTCAATCAGATATTTATTCACAGCAAACCGGGGTCCGGTATTCGTGGAAACCACATGAATCCGGGTATCCTTGGCCTTCAGCTCCGCCATTTTTTCTTCGACAGCCAAATCGGCCAATCGCTGGGCTAAGGCGGAGCGAGCCAGAGCCATTTCTGCGGGAGTGGCCGGCACCGATGGCGGGTTGTTGGTCAGGCGCAGGTAACATTCGCCGGACACCACCACTTGAGGGATGGCCGTTTGGAAGACGTTCAGTGTGACGATGCCGTTGGTGATTCGTTCCTTGGCGATGGCCACGCTCATCAGTGGATAGCCCCGCTTGTAAAATTCCCAATGCAGGTCGGCGGCGGCAGTCACCACGTCCTCAATACCGACATTGTTGCCGGTATATTTTATAAATAGCGGCACAAGGTCATTTGTGGAGATCAATGTGCTGCCATCAACCACATAAGCCGTGACATTGAAACGGGGTGTGGACGCAACTGGCATGGCCGATGTATCCGCTACAGCCTGTTTTAAATCCGCCAGCCAACAGCAAACAAACAGAAGCCAGAAGATGGCGAACCTGTGCGCACACCTCCAGCTACTCAGGAATCGCGACCCGGCCAGATTGGGCTTCATCAAATTCATGCGGCCGGAATATCGCAATCCAGCCGTTTACCCAGCACGGCAATCATTAAAACCGACGGTGCGGCGGCAACTGCAAACGGCGAGACGTATCCCCCTCCTTTGTGGCTTGGGGTGGTATTGTTGGTGAACAAAATAATTCCGTTCATTGGTGCCAATAATTTGTTGTCACTTTGTCAGCTCGCAATAAGTTCGTTTATGAAACCAACTGGCATACCGCCAAACCGAACGCAGAAATCACACCATCGCTCCTTTGCCACAAAGGCAGGGAGGTGCTTCAAAAAACTGCATCGGAGTAAACTGGGCGTTTCATATTACAAACTCCTGTCGAAACGGTGACAATCCGGTGACAAAAGACCGAAAGGAACTGGTTGCCGTAAAAATAAGGGCTTTCCTGATTTAGCGGGTAAAAATGCTGAACTGATTGGAAAAGCGCTGTAAAATAAGTATTTGGCCGGCACGGGCAAAAACCGGACGATTTTGGTGGAAAGAATCCAATCGGATTTGCGGCCAGAGTCCTCGCTGACAGTTAGTTTCCTATCTGTTGCAAAACCGCCATCGGTTCGTAACACGCACCGCCTATTATTCACGGTTGCAAGAAATTCTCGCAGCCGGGCTGGAGCGGTTTTGGGTCTTAATTCGGATTGGTGTTCCGACAAACGACCTATTTGCACAGGTGGATGAGTCGGTGAATTTTTGAAGATTATCAACGCTATGAGCAAGCTGGATCACTTTTATGAGCCACATTTGGAGATCAGGGAGATTTCCTTGCCGCCAGGAAAAGAGTGGCGACCAAGATTATTTGGCTGGTCCTTGATACTTATCGGTAGCGGAAGCGGTTACTGGCTAGAGAATCAGTCCCGCACGGAACTGGAGACTGGAACGGTTCTGCTGATGGCCGGTGACACCCAAGGGCACTTTCTGGCCAGCCAATTGAATGTCATGCCCCTGTTCCATTTTTCAGTGATACCAGATCGTCTTTCCGGATTGATCACACTTGAGGAGCAAAAAATTTTCAGTCAGGCGGTGTCCCGGAAAGAACTCGCCTTTCGAGTGCTTCCACCTTCGAACCCGGTTGCCCTCAAGATGAATGAACTGTGTGCCAACCGGAGTCGGGAAGGGCTGTCATTTCGGCTGGCCATGCTCCAGCTTTTGGTCGAGATTTTTGACAAGGAATTGAACCGGACATCCACCAATCCGGAAAGCACCGACGCCACACAACGGTTGCGATTGTTCCTGAAAGAGAACCCGCCTGACGCATTGCTGGAGATAAGCTTCAACGAACTGGCGCAGATCACCAATTGCACGGCGCGGCACCTGAGCCGGATTTTTCAAGACGTGGCTGGTATGTCATTCAGCAACAAGCGGGCCGAAATCCGCCTGGTGCGCGCGCGTGAACTACTGGCCACCAGCGAGTCAAAGGTGGTGGAGGTGGCCATGGAAA
>Ga0302274_10000665_pt1 | contig 34729 bp, 23 predicted proteins | sample III_Bog_N2_1_FD_198755 | JGI IMG/M metagenome (GOLD analysis project Ga0302274, IMG submission 198755) | Peat permafrost microbial communities from Stordalen Mire near Abisko, Sweden - III_Bog_N2_1 | ecosystem: Environmental > Terrestrial > Soil > Wetlands > Peat | place: Sweden: Abisko...
CAGCCGGGTGGTGGCGGACAGCCGGGCGGCGGCCCTCCGGGACCGGGCACAGGTGCTCCGATAGATGGCGGGGCAAGTATATTCCTGGCGGCTGTGGCGGGCTATGCTCACCGTAAACTCAAAGCCGGGAAGAAATCATAATACCTGATCCTCAGATACTTTCTAACCTGCCGCTTTATCGGCAGGTTTTTTTATTTGTAAACGAAGCCCACCTTTAGTCAGAAATATTGTACTTCCTATATCTAAGGCCATTCTATGTCCATGAAATTATGTGCATCCTTGGCATACCAAATAAAAAAAGCGGACCGCATGCACAGTCCGCTTAAAAAAAGTTTGATCAGAAAAGAGATTTATTTCAGGACAGAGTCCAGAGGTATAGCAGGCAGCGATGGAGTGCCACTATAGGCTATTCCTTTGGCAGTATCGTTATTATACACCTTACCATTGGATACCGCCGCGAAGCTATATGTCCCATTGGCCAAGCTGGTAAATGAATACTGGCCGTTTTCATTGGTCGTAGCAGTCGCCATGACCTTGCCATTTTGGATAGCCTGTACAGTCTCTGCATTGATGCCCACATAGTTGGTTCCCTCAATGAAAACCATAGCAGTAGTGCCTCCACCGGTCACACCGGTATCAGTAGCCATAGCCGCTGAAGCAGGTGCTTTCGTAGAGTCAGCACTTGTAGTGCCTCCCTCAGTTGATGTTTTGTTGTTGCAAGCGTTCATCAGGATCAAAACAGGTACGATGAGAATGAGTAGTTTTTTCATTTGATTTGGGTTTAGACTGTCTAAAGTATATTAATTTTGTTATTTTTCCATAAAAAATATTTGTTTGGTTTATTCTGCGACCATACAGGAGTATCTTTCTATAGTACGTGCCAACATCTCAACAAATTTTGAGGCGGCTTCTGAGGCATGCGGAGTAGCTATAACACTGGCTAGGGAAGAAAAGGATGCCGTCACAGAAACCGAAGCACTGCATCTTTATGCTCAGGTACTATTTGAGCATGGCGAAGTCATTCAAGCCATAAAGCAGATCAAACTAGCCATCGGGCTTCGCGAAGCACTGGGTGATAAAATAAAGATATCAGCCTCCCTTAATAGCCTATGTATGTATCTTACTGAAATCGGAGACTTTGCAGAGGCATTAGACAACTCTTTTCGGGCGCTTCGTATCATGGAGGAGCTAGATAATAAGCGGAATATTGCATCAATTTTGTTCAATATAGGGAGTATATATGAGCGGCTTAATAATCATCAGGAAGAGGCAAATATGTATGAGCGTTCACTGACTATAGCTATAGAAATAAACGATAAAAAACTAATAAGCTATAATCACCTGAATCTTGGTAACCTCTATACTAAACATGCCAAATTTCAAAAGGCCAACGAATATTTGGGCGGCTTGGATGAGTTATTTATCTCATTGGGAGATAAAGTAAATGCCCTCAAAGCCTTGACTAATTCAGGCTGCCTATTCTATAAATTGGGCGAATATGACCGGGCACTCGAAAAACATTTTGCCTGCCTCAAACTGTCCAGAGAGACTGGAAATAGTTCTGGTATTGAGAGTTCGTTGGTAAACATAGCTGAGACCAAAATAAAAATGGGCAAGGCTGATGAGGCCAAACCATTTATTGATGAGGTCATAGAATTGGCTGAGAAAAACTCTCAGAGGGTAATATTAAAAGATGCGAAACTGGTGCTCTCAGAATATTACTCCAGTCTGGGTGATCATAAAAATGCTTTGGAGGTATTCCGCAGTTACATAGAGCTGAAAGATGAATTGCTCAATATTAACAACCTCAAGCAGCTCGGTGAGCTGAAGCTCAAGTACGACATAGAGAAGAAAGAAAAAGAAGCAGAGATAAACCAGCTCAAGAGTGTGGAGCTCAAAGAAGCTTTTGACAATCTGCATAAAGAAAAAATGCGCTCTGACAATCTACTGCTTAATATCCTACCCGAAGAAGTAGCTGAAGAACTCAAACAGACCGGTACATCGAGAGCAAGACATTTCGAAGCGGCGACGGTCATGTTCATTGACATCAGAAATTTCACGTTTATCAGCCAGCGGTTATCGCCGGATGAACTGGTCAGTGAGATCGATTTTCTTTTCAGGGGCTTCGATGAGATCATCAGGCAGCATAATGTCGAGAAAATAAAGACCATAGGCGATGCTTATATGTGTGCAGCAGGTATACCTGTGGCAGATCCTGACCATGCAGAGAATATGGCAAACGCAGCTTTTGAGATATTGAACTTTATGGAGGATCATAAAAGAGAACGGCAAAAGGAAAATAAGATATTTTTTGAGATCCGGATAGGCATCAACTCCGGCGCATTGGTAGCAGGTATAGTGGGTTCATCAAAATTCGCCTATGACATCTGGGGCGATACCGTCAACACAGCAGCCCGAATGGAACAAAGCGGTGAAGTAGGCAGGATCAATATCTCGGGCAATACTTACCTCCTTCTGAAAGATAAATACAATTTCACCCACAGGGGAAAAATATTTGCCAAAAATAAAGGCGAGATCGATATGTATTTCATGGAGTCAAAAAAATAGAGTCATGAAGAAAGCAACCCTTATCATTACTGCTTGCGCTTGTTTCCTGTCTATGATGGAGACATCGTGCTCTTTATTTTCATCCAAGCCTCCTGTACCCAATGTATTGCTATCCGACTCAGCTGACATTGCCAAAGTGCCAATCCTGATGCCCTGTGCCTGCAGGGATGTTTCATCGGTGGACCTATCTGACTCAATGCCACCGCCACAGCAGCAGGGCACCTATAATGACTGCGTGGGATGGGCTCTGGCATATGCCTGCCGTAGTTATTACCACAAGCAGAATAACCATGCAGATTATAAAAATGGCGAGCAGCTGGATAGCGCAAACCTCGTCTCTCCCTATTTTATATACAACTGCCTGAGGACCGACCCCACTATAGGTATCAATCTGCTCAAGGCAATACAGTTTTTGAAGGATAGCGGGTCCTGCACATGGGATGTAGCAGATTCGCTTACGCTCTATACGCGTCCCACAGAGGCCCAGCGCAAAGCAGCCCTTGCTTCTGCCTTGAACATATATACATACTTCCGCCTGGGCTATAATACTGGCATCACAAAGGATGATGTAAGGAATGCACTGAAATGTGGTAACCCTGTGATAGTAGCAGTCAAAGAAGATATTGACTACTTCAATAAGGCTAATAATGATTCCCTATCTTATCTGTGGGATACGGTTTCGAATATACAAGGCAGCCATGCTGTCGTAATAGTAGGTTACGATGATACCAAAGAGAGCTTTAAATTCATGAACTCATGGGGCGTCGGCTGGGGCAAACATGGTTTTGGAGAGATCTGCTATAATATATTTGATTCGGTGATTCAGGAGGCATATGTTCTCAAGCCCAATGCACCGCTTTATAACCTGAGCAAACTGCCCATAATAGTCAGGAACGGGATGAAAGTGAGCGAGACGATACTTAAACCCACACAAAAATCCATAACGATACCACTGGACTCGCTGGTCTCACAGGATATGAGGCTCGTGATAGACAGCCAGGGCCAGACATCGATCCGGCTATCCATACCAATAGACAGCAGTGTACTCGACCAGGTTTTGGCTATATCTAAAACCGGACCATCGCTGAGTGTATATGTCAGCATTTTTATACTTGACTCTAACGGAAAAGCTCAACCTATGATGAGTAGAGATACAGTTAATAGTCTAGGAAACGGGCAAACAGCTTTTCAAGTGATAAGGACCAAAGCCGGCCTGCTATATGTCAATATTCCCTATAATAAACTCAAGATATCAAATAAGAGTGGGCGGCCTGCAGCCAAAGGAAACAAGCCTGTAATCACTCCTTTGAGAGGAGTGCCTATACTCTATATGGGGCAGGAGCCGGTAGCTGCTGGAAAACCGATAGATTTTGCAGTGAAGTACTGATTTGAAAAGATGGAATAAGATATAGTATTAGCAATAAAAAAACCAGCTATGAGAAAAGTCATTTCTGTTATTGCTCTTTATTTCATTTGCTATTCCCTTCACGCTCAGATAGTGAGCAATATGGAAAAGAAAGCGGAGGATATCCTGCTGTCAAAAGCAGAGGATATCGCTATGGTCCAGCCTATACTACCATGTGACTGCGAGGACAAGTCATCTGTGGATCTCTCACCGCTTATGCCTCCCGTGCAGCAGCAGCAAGGGTATAATGACTGTGTAGGATGGGCCCTCGGCTATGCCTGTCGCAGTTATTATCATAAGTTGAATAGCCATGTGGATTTTTATAAAGGAGGCAAACTCGATAGCTCAAACTTGATTTCCCCTTATTTCCTTTTCAATTCACTTTGGATCTCACCCCAGCAGGGTATTAATTTAAAAAAGGCATTAGACTTTCTGAGAGATCATGGTTCCTGCACCTGGGATATGCTGGACTCAGTGGCTGAGGTCTCCAGGCCCACCGAGGCACAGCAAAAGGAAGCGATTGAAAAAGGTATGCAGGTATACACATATTACCGGCTGAACTATGACAATGGAGTGTCGATGGATGAGATCAAAAGCGCTTTGAAATGTGGCGACCCGGTCGTGGTAGCCCTGACGGATGATGAAGATTATTTTACGCCGGCATACAGAGGGGCCTCATTTTCCCTTTGGGACAAGGTGTCAAAAAATATAAACGGCAGCCATGCAGTGGTCATCGTAGGATATGACAATGTAAAAAAACGTTTGAAATTTATGAATTCCTATGGTGAATCATGGGCCGACAAAGGTTACGGTTATATCAGCTATAGTATAGCAGAATCGGTGATTCTGGAGGCTTATGTCATCAAAGCTAAAGCGCCGTTTTACCGCATTGACCTACCATCTATGGGACGGGCCACACACTATAAGCCTGGGTACGAATTTCCCAAGGCAAATCCGAACTCTCAGGCAAATGAGGCTCCCAGGACTCAAGACATTCCTATAAATGACTTGATACCCCAAGACGCGCAACTAAGGATAGACACTCTTACTCATACCGGTATAAAGCTATCTATATCGATAAGCGGAAATCAGCCGCATCTGAATTCTTTTCTTGAGGACAATTTGACAAAAGTTTACATAAGGCTTTTCACAGTGGCTACTGACGGAACAGCCCGCCCATTGATAAGCAAAGACAGTTTAAATAGGCTTGGCAATGGACAAGTTGCATTCAAGTCTGCTTTAACAAGCGAGTCATGGGCATTAGTAAATGTTTTTTCAGTTAATATCCCGGTTCTGAAACTAAATATTAATAAGGAAACTGAAAAACAAGATTCTCATTCAAATCAACCTGCTATCACAAAATTGCGGGCAGATGCTGTTTTTTATCACGGCCGGGAGCCGGTAGCAGTAAGCAAACCGGTGGATTTCATAGTAGAACAATGAATGGGGCCTAGATAAAGAAAGCTCAAATAATCATATCTTAGGCCGCGATGCATATCAGCAAAAAATATATTGCTATCCAAGCTTTGGTAGCTATCAGCCTATTCTATTTGGCTGAGATATTTATGCGGCATCAGGGATATGCACCGGGTGATCTCCGGCCTAATTGGAGCAATTTTCATCCTGTCGATTCGCTGATAGTACATGACGATTTCATCGTCGATAGTACAGGGATACTGGTAGCGAATATAAAAACCACAAAGACCCCTGTCAATAGCAATGGTTTTCGCGCGCCTGAGTTTGCAGGTATGGATACTGTGAAACATAAACTCCTTTTGATAGGTGATAGTTTCACATGGGGATTGACGGCCCAGCCCCTCGATAGTTGTTTTGCCGAATTGTTGAAGGCGAAAGTTGAAGGGACTGTGATCAATACTGGCATACCTAGTACTGACCCTGCACAGTATGATGCCATTGCCCGCAGGTATATACCGATACTAAAACCGGAAAAGGTTGTGGTCATGTTTTACCTGGGCAATGACATCATGCCGCAGCCAAGGCCGACCATACCATATAAGCCATTTTACTATTACACCAATGCCGGCGCTATGATGGCAGACGATGGTCCGGTACATCTCAATAGTGCACGTGATGCATATGATTACTATACCCGTCGAAAATTTTTTCTGATACATCCTGTTGGTTTTTTCGAAAAGGTGATCGCAAAGAGCGCCCTGCTATCACGGATATACTCTCTCAAATACAGATGGAAAGAAAAAAGAGAAGCTGAACTGGCGATCACTGACATGTCTGTTACACAGAAATATCTTTATTCTATCGTGAATATTTGCAAGGAAAATCATTGTGCATTGCAGATCATTTTGATACCAGAGATCAAGGAAGCTGATAAACCTTTGTCTTTTTTCGAAAAAAGGTATACGGGATTTTTTGCTGATAGTATACTATCTAAGTACACCTATATTCCAGAAGGGAATTCTCCCAAAAACTATATGCCATATCCTGATGGTCATCTCAATAATGCAGGGCATAAGTTTTATGCACTAAGGATAGCTGAGCGGATTGCTCGAATGAAGAAAGGAAATTAAACAGCCCTTTTGCTAAATATTTTTCTACTTTGCGCGTCCTCATAGAGGTCGGATAGAAGAAATGAAGATCGATTTTCCACATAAACAGAGTGCCCACTGCGAAAACGGCGTAGTAGCAAACTTAATGCGCTTTCAGGGCTATGACTTTGATGAGCCTATGGTATTTGGGATCGGATCGGGGATATTTTTCTCTTATTTCCCATTTATCAAAATGAATGGCATTCCCGTCACATCATACAGGATCCTGCCGGGAGCTATTTTTAAAAGATTTACGAGGCGTATTGGGATCAAAATAGAGAGCCATACATATTCCAGCAAGGAAAAAGCAATGGCTGAACTGGATGTTATGCTTGACAAAGGCATACCTGTCGGTATGCTGTCTTCAGTTTTTTACCTGACCTATTTGCCTGACGCATATCGTTTTCATTTCAATGCTCATAATATAGTGGTATATGGCAAAGAAGGCAATGACTACCTCGTGAGCGACCCTGTGATGGATTATGTGACCACTATTGCCTCCGAGGACCTCATCAGAGCACGGTTCGCAATGGGTGTGCCGGCACCAAAAGGTAAAATGTACTATCCAATAGAGCTACCAGGCGAATACAATCTGGAACAGGCCATTTGGCTTGGCATCAAGCGTGCAGGATTTGATATAGCGGAGATACCGATACCTATTTTCGGTGCTAAAGGAATGCGCTATATGGCAAAAACACTGCGCACATGGCCCGAGAAACTAGGCAGCAAGAAATCAATACAATATCTGGGAAATGTGGTCCGCATGCAGGAAGAGATAGGTACCGGTGGCGCGGGTTTCAGGTTTATTTATGCGGCATTTCTGGACAAAGCAAGCAAGATCGTGCAGAATGACGAACTATACGACCTATCTAAACAACTCACTGCCACGGGTGACAAATGGCGCGATTTCGCCTATCATGCCGGACGGATATGCAAGAGTAGAAAATCAGACCTGCTTTCATTTGCAGAGCTCTCAGATATCATTATGCAGTGCGCGGACGAGGAAACCAGAATATTCGGCAGATTGTACCAAATTGCCAAAGAACACGACAAACGCTTCGTTTATTCGTAGTTTCAAAATTCCTCTTCCTTTGTTTCAAATCATAATTATATTTACGCCATGGATGAATTAATATATAACCTGAAGGTGGAGATCATTAAGCGCCTGAATCTGGAGGATTTGACCCCCGAGGAGCTTGATGAGAACGCTCAATTGTTCGGTCCCGATTTCGGACTGGATTCGATAGATGCATTGGAGCTGATCGTGATGCTGGACAAGAACTATAAGATCAAGATAGAAGACCCTAAGGAAGGCCGCAAGGTTTTTCAGACCGTACGTACGATAGCTGAGTACATACAGGAGCATCAAGCGAAGCAGCCGGCATGAGTACTCGGATTTTTGTCACGGGCATGGGCATCATCACCTCTATAGGTATGAATACCGATGAGCACTTTGATTCGCTGATGGGCCTGCGTACAGGTTTCAGTAAAATAGAACTCCTGCCTACTGTTCATAGGGACATACTCCCTGCTTTTGAAATAAAAATTACGGACAGCGAACTATGTCGGCTCGCAGGTGTGCCTGAAGGTGAAGGCTATTCGCGCACAGCATTGCTCGGGATCATTTCTGTGAAAGAAGCATTGCAATCCGCTCAGATATCAGATGTGAAAGAAGCCCGTACAGGACTTATTTCCTCTACTACAGTCGGGGGTATGCGGGAGTTTGAGGCCAATTATAAGGAACTTATAGATCCCAGTGTGGAAGGTGATTTTATGCAGTTTGCGCATGTGGTAGATACAGGTGAGCATGCTGAGCGCATAGCAGACTATTTTGGTATCCGAGATTATGTCAATACGGTGAGTACTGCCTGCTCCTCTGCGTCCAATGCCATCATTCTCGGTGCTGAGCTGATCAAGCATGGCAAACTCGACAGGATGATCTGCGGGGGCAGCGACGTGTTGTCCAGATTTACATTGAATGGATTTAATTCGCTCATGATACTTGACAAAGGCCACAACAGGCCCTTTGATGCAAACAGGTCGGGAGTCAATCTCGGCGAAGGTGCTGCCTTTGTGGTGCTGGAGTCTGAAGAAATGCTGCAAAAGTACCCTAGAAAAATATGGGCAGAACTGACCGGCTATAGCAACTCCAATGATGCTTATCATCAGACCGCATCATCGCCTGATGGAGATGGTGCCCTGCTGTCAATGCAGCGGGCTCTAGACATGGCAGGAATGAAGACTAGTGATATCGACTATATTAATTGCCATGGCACTGCTACTGAGAACAATGATCTCTCGGAAGCACTTGCCATTCAAAATTTATTTGGTGAGCACATTCCACTCTTTGCTTCGACCAAGCCATACACAGGGCACACACTGGCTGCAGCGGGCGGAGTGGAAGCAATCTTTTCTTTGCTTAGCATCGATCATGATGTGGCTTTTCCGAATTTGAACTTTGAAGAGCAAATGCCGGAGATCACTATCACACCATTGAAATCATTGACAAAGAATATTACCATCACAAATATTTTGTCCAACTCTTTTGGATTTGGCGGAAGCAATACTTCGCTTTTGTTTTCTAAAACAAAGCAAACAGTATGAGCAAAAAAACTGCATATTATATACAAGGCATGGGGAATATCTCTCCTCAGCGGACCTTTGATAATAGCGAGTTTCTGCCCGAGATCAGCGAGTACCAGGAGAATGTGCTGATGTGCGTGACGCCCGAGTTCAAGAATTATATTAATCCGGTAGCACTACGCAGGATGAGCCGTATGTTTAAGATAGGCCTGAGCGCTGCCAAGATCTGCGCACAGGACGCCGGGATGGAAATGCCAGACGGTATCATCACGGCTTCGGGTTATGGATGTATAGGAGATACAAGCCGCTTCATGCTAGAGGTCATTGAGAACGGCGAGAAGCAACTCACGCCGACTCTTTTTATGCAGAGTACATATAATTCCATCTCAGGCGGTATAGCTATGGCGATGAAGTGCAATAATTACAACACCACATATGTCCATCGTGGGTTTGCATTTGAGACCGCGCTGCAGGATGCCATGATGCAGATATATGATGATCCCTCAAAGAGGATCCTGCTTGGTGGTTTTGATGAGACCAACGACGGACAGTTTGCTATCTGTATACGTACAGGTTATCACCGCAAAGATTTCGTCAATAGCCTTTCACTTTTTCAAACTGAAGGCCGGGGAACTTTGCAAGGCGAAGGAGCCTCATTCTTCACTATCGGCAGTGAGAAAACAGACAATACTTATTGCCGTATCAGCGGATTGCAGTTGCTTTACGCACCTAAAGATAAATCGGAGATCATTAATGCCATCAATGATGTGTTGAGTGAGGCAGGTATTGACATAAAAGATGTCGATATAGTCATAAATGGCATAGGTGGCGACACGATCAATGATGGGCTGAATAATCAGGTCATGGACGCTATCTTTGCTGACACACAGCAGGTCGTATTCAAACATCTGAGTGGAGACTATTGCACCGCATCTTCTTTCGGGCTTTGGCTGGGTGCACAGATGCACCGTTATCAGACCATTCCGGAAATAGTAAAGACAAATCATATTCACTCCGGTGCTCCGATCAGAAATATCCTCATGCTCAATCATTTCAGGGGAAAGAACTATGGTATTGTGCTGCTAAGCACTCCGTCCGATGAACAATTTTAACCCTTTATTGTTCAGTGTTTGAATCAAAGAAAAACTTAAATTTGTGATATGAAAAATCAACCTAAAGTATATTTATGAAACCACAGTATGACGTCATTATTTTAGGCGGTGGCCTCGCAGGTCTGACACTCAGCATCCAGCTCAAACGCGAGAAGCCGGACATCTCTATTCTAATATTGGAAAAGCGAGCGGGTGAAGCTCCTCTTGCTGCATTTAAAGTAGGAGAGTCTACTGTGGAACTCGGCAGCTATTATCTCCGTCACGTCATCGGGCTCAAGGATTATCTGGAGGAGCATGAGCTTCCCAAACTTGGCCTGCGCTTTTTCTTTAAATCAAAAACCAAAGGCGATATAAGTTCGAGGGTAGAACTCGGTGCACGTGGACGTCTGCCTACACCAAGCCACCAGCTCGACCGCGGTACACTGGAGAACCACATGACCAAAGTGACTCGTTCGCTGGGTACTGATGTGATACTCGGTGCCACCGTCAAAGAAGTTGACTTCGGTACTGACTTTCACACAGTCAAATATAAACTCGATGGTGAAGAAAAAACGGCAACAGCCCGTTGGGTAGCAGATGCGGCCAGCCGTGCGAGCCTGCTCAAACGTAAACTTGGCTTCCAGAAGCCGATAGACCATGCTGCCAATGCAGTGTGGTGGAGACTCAAAGGAGTGATAGATATAGACCAGTGGTCAGATAATCTCGAATGGAGAACCCAGCTTGAACCTAAATTGCGATACCTGAGCACAGTGCATTTTCTCGATAGCGGATACTGGGTATGGGTCATACCACTAGGCACAAAGAACACTAGTATCGGTATCGTGGCTGACCCTGCTATACATCCTCTGGAAACTTTTAATAGTTACGAAAAGGCCTTAAACTGGCTTAGCATCAATGAGCCTCTGGCTTATGAAAAACTCAGCGCAGAGACTCCGAACCTAATGGACTTTATGATACTTAAGCATTATGCGCATCATAGCGGACGCCTGTATTCGGCAGACCAACGCTGGGGTGTGACGGGTGAGGCAGGTGCATTTCTCGATCCGTTTTATTCTCCAGGCACAGACCTGATCTCATTATGCAATACTTTACTTTCTGACCTTATCCTTCGCGACCTCAGAGAAGAAGACATAGACCTACGTGCGAAAGTCTATGAACAGTCATTCCTGTCATTGGTCGACAACTGGATACCTATTTACCAAAATAAATATCCGCTCATGGGCACGACCCAGATCATGCCTATCAAGATATGCTGGGACTGGGCCATTTATTGGGCGGTGACATCGCTGCTATTTACCAATAAGGCTTTCACCGATATAAATATGCTGCGTAAACTTTTCGCAACAGAAAATGGCGCGGGAGTAAAATTTGGCAAGCTGAGCGGTATCATGCAAGATTTTTTTCTAGAGTGGCAGCCATATGACAATGAGATATTCACTAACAAATACCTCGACCCGTTGGAACTTAATTTCATGCGGGAATTTCAGGCTGGTATTGAAGTGAAGCATGAGCCCGGTGAACTGCTCGAAAAGATAGAAGACAACATGAGAAAGCTGGAGCAAGTGGCAGTGGCGATTTTTCAGAAGGTCAGCGCGCAGGTCAAAGGCACACCTTCAGATATGAAAGTTGACCCATATAAGATCACACTGAAAGAAGGTGCAGATGTCACATCAGGTAATGCGATCAGTCCAGATCAAAGCATTATTGATGATGTGAGCATGTTCTGGTTTTATAAAGAAGAATATGCATAATGATGCAATCATAGCCACTATGGCTAAGATCAGGAGTATACATGAGGATGCGCAACTGTTTGCAAAATCAGAACTAGATGACGATGTTCTTATAGCCTATCTGGAAACTACTGATGTTTCATTTCGTTCCATCGCCTACGAAGGAGCTGCCATGTCACGAGGGCTCACGGCCATTGCTGAGGGAGATTCGTTGTTTCACTGGACAGCATACATGGAGGAGACAAAGGCCCACATAGTACAGGTGCATATAGGACTTGGCTGGGCACTTTCACAGAGGCAGGTATCAATATTTCATTTTATCAGGGACATATCTCCCATCATGCAGTCCAGAGTGCTCGACGGCGTCGGATATTATGAGGGTATGTTTAGAAACAGGACCACCATACGCGATAAGGTAATACCTGACTGGCTAGGACCAAATCATCTTCATGCTTATGATCAGGGTATCGGTCGTGCGCTGTGGTATATCGCCAAAGGCAACACAGATCAGCTCCTCAAGCTGATAGATGGCTTCTCTGACAATCGCAAGCCTGACCTATGGCGCGGTATAGGTATAGCTGCTTCATATGTCGGAGGCTGTGATGAGGCTATGCTTATTTCCCTTTATGATCTTGCGGCATCGTATCAGGTACAACTGGCATCAGGTGCAGTATTCTTAGCACATTCCCGCCAGGATGCTCACACCATGAATCCCGAGACTGAGTTTGCCTGCCGGGCATGGTGCCATATGTCAGTGGAGGAAGTAATAGCTCTTATGGACCGGACAGAACCATCACCGGCTGCTTCAGATGATTCTTATATCAAATGGGTTAAAAGCATTGAAGAGGGAATCCGTAAATCTGTAATTCAGTAAATCTGTAAATAGATTACGGTTCTATTTTGCTCACCGGCACATCGCTTTCTGATGCCCCCCAGTTTTTATTTGGCGTGGCACTCATGGTAAATTCTATTTCTCCGCCCTTTGATATGTCCTCATATGTCAGATAGCTTTTGGTATAGTTAGTGCCATTCAGTTTTGCGGAACTGATGTAGACATTTCCTGCCTGATTATTAACGGTCCGGATGGTAAATGCTTTTCCATTTTCAAAATGCATGACTGCTTTATCGACCAGCGGTGAACCGATGGCGTATTCATCACTGCCCGGACACACAGGATAGAAGCCGATGGCGCTAAATACATACCAGGCGCTCATTTGTCCGCAGTCATCATTGCCTTCGAGGCCATCGGGCTGATCGCGGTAAAGGTTTTTCATGATATACCTGATGCGTGACTGTGTCTTCCATGGCTGGCCTGCATAGTCATATTCGTATGCTATCTGATGGCTTGGTTCATTGCCATGTGCATATTGGCCCACGAGGCCAGTCACGTCAGGCTGCTTATGCCCGCGAAGCACAGAGGATGTATTGAACAAGGAATCCAGAAACGTAGCCAAGCGCTGCTTGCTGCCGAGCATTTTCATCTGACCTGAGAGGTCCTGCGGCACATAAAAGGAATATTGCCACGCATTGCCTTCTGTATATCTCAGGTTGATCTCATACGGATCAAAATGCTTCTCAAATGTTTTCTGCCTGGCTCGCATGAAGCCTGTGGAAGTATCAAGCAGGTTTTTATAATTCTGTGCACGCTTGATAAAGAAATTATAGTCGTCCATTTTACCCAGCTTCTTTGCCATCTGCGCGATACACCAATCATCGTATGCGAATTCCAGCGTTTTGGAAACACTCGCTCGGCCGCTGCGATATCGTATGTAGCTGTATTTGCCATAGTCATTCCAGCCTATTGAATAATAATAAAGAGAGAATATCTGCGACAGAGATTTACCTGTACGTAAATGGTGCAACTCTCTGTCGGTCACAGTCGCGCTTTTCTTCATTGCAGTAAGCGCCTCATCAGCATTAAAATTGGTGATGCCCTTCTGAAATGCATCATTTATAACCGAGACTGAGTGATAGCCTATCATACAGTTGGTCTCACAGCCTGCGAGTTCCCACACCGGTAGCAATCCACCCTGTTCATACATAGACAAAAATGAATTGACAAAATCGCCCGTACGCTTTCTGTCGATGAGGGTAAGCAGTGGATGAAGCGCGCGATATGTATCCCAGATTGAGAATACAGTATACTGCTCATAGCCTTTGCCCTCATGTATTTTCTGATCCTGTCCGCGATATTTGCCGTCCACATCCTGATAGAGATAGGGAGATGTCATGGCATGGTACATAGATGAATAGAAAGTCCTCATCACAGATGCATCGCTGCTTTCGATGGCTATCTTGCTGAGCTCTTTATTCCAAGCATCGTGCGCATCCTGACGTATTTTATCAAACTCCCAGCCCTGCTGCTCGGCTTGGAGGTTTTTTCTGGCGCCTTCTATGCTGACCGCAGAAATCCCCACACGGGCATATATCACTTCCCCTTCTGTGGTTTCGAAAGTCACATATGATTTCAATAAAAGGCCTTTAGCATGGCGGGATTTACTTGATAATACCCCTCCTTTTGACAGGCCTGCCTTTTTAAATGGCTTTGAAAATTGTATCACAAAATACACATGTTGCTTGTCCGCCCAACTGGAGCTATAGCGATGGCCTGTTATTTCATTATCCCCGTTGATATTTATTTCTCCAGCTTTGACCCTGTCGCGATGATTGAGGTCGAGTATTATATTTGACTGACCTGACTTAGGGAAGGTATATTTATGCAGTGCAGTCCTTTTGGTAGAGGTCAGTTCGACTTTGATATGGCGCTGATCGAGCAGTACGGAGTAGTAACCCGGACTGGCAGATTCATTACTATGAGAAAAATGTGTGCGGTAGTTTTTCTCCCCAAATTTCACCTTACCCGTGGTCGGTACCAGCAGCACATCGCCATAGTCTGAACATCCTGTACCGCTCAAATGTGTATGCGAAAAACCATATACCATAGTATCCGAATAATGGTAGCCTGAGCAGCCATCCCAACCCTTTAGCCGTGTATCGGGGCTAGGCTGTATCATGCCGAATGGCATAACCGCCCCCGGGAATGTATGTCCGTGGCCGCCTGTTCCTACAAAGGGATCTGCGTATCGGGTGTAATCTTGCGCAGCAGCAGAAATGACCAGCAGGCAAAACAATACTGTATGGATAAAGCTTCTCATAATGATTTAGATAATGTATCTAAACATGAGGATTTTTATCCAATAATCAAAAACAGGACTGATCGCGACCAGTCCCTATGGGACTGAACTATTTCACCACACTAAACCTTATGCTTTCAATACTGCCAATGTCAAGGATATGCAGGAAGTAAATACCCGATGTGATATTATCGAGATCAAATGTGGCAGTAGTCGTGACCGTTGTATTTGGCACTATGGTCCTGCCCAATTCATCTGATATATCTATCACATGAGGCGTATTATCGGAAAACTCCAATGTGAATGATCCACTGTTCGGATTAGGGTAGAGCTTCACTCCTACGCCTGAGTGCACATTCGCCACGCCCAGATTGGTCTCATTGTATATTGCTGATATATTACTGCATCCATTAGTATCTGTGATCAACACCTGATAATTGCCATCCTGTGTCATTAGAATATTTTGATTAGTTGCATTTGGTATCAAAGTACTGTTCAGATACCATTGATAGCCTAATGCAGAACTCGAAAACAGCGAATCATTATTGCTGCTTGTGATGACAGGTACTGCAGGTAGCGCATTGACGCTCACATTCACGGGAGCTGATGAAGCACTGCATCCGTTAGCATCCCTCACAGTCACAGAATAGCTGCCTGATAGCGTGGCATAGGTACTTTGCGCTGAGCTGCTATTGCTCCATTGATAAGTTGAATTGCCCGCAGCAGCTGTCAGCAGTAGACTGTCTCCCTGACAAACAAATACAGCTGAATCAGGAGTGATCGAGGCATCAGGCTGAGGATATACACTAAAGAAAACGATTACAAGAGGAGTATTAGAAGCGCAAACAGCATTGCTTATGAGTTGACATCTTATCTCGTCTCCATTACCTACAGAATCAAGATAGATCACCGATGAACTGGTACCAACGGTGTCAAAATTCCTGGTCCATATAAATATTGGATTGGTCCCACCGTTAGTGAAAATCGCGGTGAATGTATCCATGGAAAAAGGACATATCATACCATTAGAGTTAGAGTTTGCGTTAACGGAGGTTATTCTGGCGATCACAGTTGAATTGATCTCTGCCGTATCTGCATTAGAGGTAGCCGTCGATACACTCGCACAGCTAAAGCTGCTCGTAAGTATACATCTCACTATATCACCATTGCCCAGTGATGAGCTACTGAACGAATCTGTGGTAACCGAATTGTTGACACCATTGACCAGCCACTGATAGGTCGGACTATTGCCTCCGCCGCTGGTGGTAGTGTGGAATACAATAGTCGTTCCTGCACATACAGCTCCTGCAGGAGACGCCGTAATAGCAATGGTTGGGGTCACGGAACTGCTTACACTCATAGTGATATAATACGAGGCCGTATCAGGGCTGGCGCAAGCAGATGAACTGGTCATAAGGCAGGAGACCACATCTCCGTTATTGAGCGATGAATTGCTGTATGACGGTGAATTGGTGCCGACTGGAGTACCATTCACTTTCCACTGATAGGATGGAGTGATGCCGCCATTTGTTGGTGCTGCAGTGAATGCTACAGGAGTATTGGTACAGACAGCTCCGCTTGGATTGGCGCTGACACTGACACTGGGTACTAGCGTGGAATTTACCGTCATAGTGACGGAATCGCTGACGACAGTGGCCGGAGTGGTACACACTGCATTTGAGGTCAGGATACAATATACAATATCACCATTAGCTAATGCATTATTGGAATAGATGGACTGATCAGTACCTACACTCGTAGTATTTATTTTCCATTGATAGATAGGTAGTGATCCTGCATTGGTCGCTGTTGCATTGAAGGTCACATTCTGATTGGCACATACTGTATTGCCGGAGCTTGGACTGATGCTGATGGTCGGTACCACAGCAGGGAGAATGGTCAGGTTAGTGCCATTGTCTAAACCGGTCGAAGATGGAGCACTGGCTACTACACGTATGCGGTAGCCTGTACCATGCAGGGCATTGAGCGGAATGGTATCTATCATCGTGCCGCTGTTAGTTCCTGCTGCAGAGCCGATATTGATCGGGCTGGCGAAACTACCAGTCGAGTCACTTAGCTGTGCGGTGAATACATTGCCTGCTTCGAAAGGTGAATTGACTACAAAGGATACCGTCACCGGACTACCAGCACAAAAGGGTGAACCTGTAATCGGCAAGGTTATCACTACAGGGGCATAATCTACAACCACCATGGTCCAGTAGTCCAGATAAGGCACAGTGAAGCTCAGCGTGCCTGAGGAGGAAGTATAAGCAACTTGCTGAGGCACTCCATTATTCCAATCCGGTGATGCGACAAAAACATTAGTGATCTGTCTGGGGCCGATACTGAATGACACAGGGATACTGGTAATAGCTGTCGGCGCAGATTGTGTGCCGAATGAGTCACGCCAGTTGAGTGTATTGGCTGTGACGAGATTTATCAACTGGAATATCTGGGTGTTTGTTCTTTGCGTGCTTTGTACCCATATCTTGCCCAGTGTAGCAGCAGTGGCAAGTCCTGTGCTACCGGATGTTTGAAGCGTAGCAGATGAAGCAGTGACACTATCGCGCAGGAGGTTTTCGTAACCAGTAAGGAAATCGTAATACTGTATCATGTTTTGCTCCAGCCCACAGCTCATTCGGAGATTGCTATTGGGGAAATAAGGATTGTCGAGCATGTGGTCTCCTAGCTCTATGTGAGAAGCCCCGGCAGAGAACATAGCTGCATCTGCCAGCAGTACCCCGGGAGTATTGAATGTACCGGCACTCCCTGAATTGCCAAGATTGATATAGGCAGCAAAGACCGTAGCAAGTTTATTGCTGCTGTATGTATTGTTTGAAGCGACAAGCCCGACTAGATCATTGTAGGTGATATACGGGTCCCAAACTTCAGTGTAAAGGAAATCTACAGGAGCAGCAGCGATGCCTGACTGTCCATAGTTGGTCACGGCATTCATGACCAGATTTACATTTAGCCGTGATTTAGCTGCTGTGATATATGGCCCGAATGCATTGCCAACATTCACTGAGTTGCCATTATAGTCATACACAGTACCCGGATCACCCAGCTGGTCAATATGCCAGCCATCATATGGTATTGCCTGAAAGAGATTCGCCTCATTGCCCCAAAGGAAATTCTGCCAGCCGGTATCAGCGGGGTTCTCGATCTGGAGATTGCTCGCCCAGGTGGCCGGCAGAGTATAGCCCCATTGATTGGTGTGATTATTATTATAGTACAAACCCCATGCAGGCAGGACACCATCGACCGCAGCAGTGGCTGTCCATGCACCATAGAGCAGGTTGTAGTTCATCGCTTTCATATTGCTGCTATGCGCCAGACCTATATAGCCAAGTACTGTGCTCAGATAGTTTTCTCGGTTGGCAATGTCATTCCACACTGTGTCAGGATTTCCGACAGTACCTGCGAGTGGCACATCGTGCTTATTGTTTACATCGTAAAATTGTATCGCATTCATATGATAACGGTTGAGGCGCTGGAATACATTATTTCTATACGCAGCATCTGTAGGTGAGTATTGCGATAAAAAACCATAGCGGGGAAAATGATTATACTGAGAAGAGACATCAACGGCGATTGAGGTGCTATCGACATTCACTCCGCCCTGCTGCAGAGTGGCCTGCATGACATACCCGGAGTAATCAGTAGCAGGGCTCTGCCAGGTCCATGTATAAGAACTACTATTTGAGATAGCATAAGTACTTTGTCCGATGCTATCACCGAGATGCCAGTATTTCACGATGAGATTGCCTGATGCGATAGTGTTTTGAAAAGTAGCAGTGAGGTTGACAATGTCAGATGGATTGTAGCGAGCCTTATCGGTTTGCAACATCTGAAACGAAGTATTACTCAGAGTGAAAGGGCAATCCACATAGTAAGTAAAATTCGCAAAGTTGTTATTGTACAGATTGACCGTCATCAGGTCGGCATATTGCCCCGGTATGACGAGGCTGTCTCCTGATGTGAAGACATAATAGTTTGGCCCCACACCCGAGACATTGACTGTGCCCGCTATCGTGGCACTATACTGTGTGCCGGAGCCCGTCATGGGGATAACTGTCGATGTCACCCAGCTGTCGAGCGAGTAGCGCAGGTATACTCCCTGTCCTACGCTAAATGTATCACTGATCGTAGCTGTAACAGTGACATTCTCACCCGGATATACATCTCCTGCAAGATATTGAGTGAGCCCTGTCACATATTGTATAGGCCCCTGGATACGTATCACTGCTCCCATGGCATTGCCCGGGGCACCTGAGCCGGAGGTCTTGAATATATAATTGTCGGTGGTATTAAATGTCTGAAAATAATATGCTTTATTAACGACCGAATTGGTCGCAAGCACGAAAGGTGTATCTAAAGGTATCAGACTGTCCAGATTGCCGCTTGGCTCATAGATCGTGCCGCCTGAGTTGGCGCTGAAGAAGCGGAAATAGCAATTGCCAACTGCAGTTGCAGTATCGCCCTGAATATTTGTATTAGCTACTACACCCATCCTGTAAGCAAAAGCCTGGCCCCAGTTATTTGGCGGGCTGAAATTGCCACTTGAAAAATAATAAGGATACTGTGCGAAAGCAGTCTGACAAAGACATATCAATATCAGACTACACATGTATGCCGTGAGTAAATTCTTTTTCATAAAAATGATTTATTAGCTCTAAGGTACAGTTTTTTGTCTGTTTGTGTCAAAGAGACACTATTTAACAATTGATGCTATTCATTGGGGATTTTTTTGATCATATCTGACAGGTCCCGACCTGTCTTTGCTAAGATTTTTTATTGGTATATGTCCATTCTAGTTCTAGCTTTACAATTCCTTTGGCATAAATATTGACTTATGATACCTTCACTATAAATCTGTGCTTTAAATTAGTTTTTATGACAAAAATTCATGACGGTTTTTTCTCCCGGCCAGATGGCGATGATGATGTGGAGTTTCTGCCTATCCTGCCGGACGAGGATGACCTGCAATCCAAGCCCACCAACATTCCTGACGAGCTGCCCCTGCTGCCGCTTCGCAATACGATACTCTTTCCGGGCGTGGTTTTGCCTATCACGATCAGCCGCGACAAGTCCATCATAGCTGTCAAAGAGGCATATAAAAAAGACAAACTGATCGGCGTGGTCGGACAGATTGACCCGAATGTCGAAGAGCCTGAATTTGACCATGTATATAAGATCGGCACAGTAGCGCAGATACTTCGAATGATCAAAATGCCTGATGGATCGAGTACTGCCATCATACAGGGACGTAACCGCTTTGTGGTGAAGGAACTCGTGAGCGCGGAGCCATATATGCGTGTGAAGATTGAACTATTGCAGGATGTGATGCCGATAGGTGACAAGAATTTCGAAGCGGAAGTTTCGACCATTAAGGACCTCGCATCGAGCATCGTCAAGCTTAACCCTCAGATACCATCTGAGGCGGGAATCATGATAAAGAATATCGCGAACCCGATCACGCTCACCCATTTTATTTCATCCAATCTCAATATCGACATCGCGTCAAAACAAGCTCTGCTGGAAATGGAGGATATGCGCGAACGTGCCAAGATGATGCTTAAGCATCTCAATGCTGAGCTGCAGATGCTGGAGATGAAAAACCAGATACAGACCAAGGTACGCGCAGATATCGACAAACAGCAGCGCGAGTATTTCCTCAATCAGCAGCTGCGCACGATTCAGGAGGAACTTGGGATGAACTCTCCCGACAAGGACATCCAGCGTCTGCGCGACAAGGCAGACAAACTGAAGCTACCTGTGAATGTCAAAACGGCGGTAGATAAAGAACTGGAAAAACTACAACGTATGAATCCCGCAGCGGCGGAATACTCAGTAGTCATGAACTATGTAGAGTTGGTGCTCGACCTGCCTTGGGGCATATATACGAGCGATTCTTTTGACCTGAAGAAAGCAAAACAGATACTCGACAAAGACCACTATGGCATAGACAAAGTGAAAGAGCGCATACTCGAGTATCTCGCTGTGCTGAAACTGAAAGGTGATATGAAGTCGCCGATACTTTGCCTCGTGGGTCCTCCGGGCGTGGGCAAGACCTCTCTCGGGCAGTCTATCGCGAAATCGCTCAACAGAAAATATGTGCGGATATCTCTCGGCGGTCTGCACGATGAGGCGGAGATACGCGGCCACCGCAAGACATATATCGGCGCGATGCCCGGACGCGTGATACAGTCGCTGAAAAAAGCACAATCGAGCAATCCCGTGATGATACTTGATGAGATAGACAAGGTAGGCGCGGACTTCAAAGGCGACCCGTCTTCAGCTTTGCTTGAAGTGCTCGACCCTGAGCAGAACTCTGCCTTCTACGATAATTATGTCGAGTTGGAATATGACCTGTCGAAGGTACTTTTCATTGCTACTGCCAATTCCCTCGCGAGTATACAGCCAGCACTCCGCGACCGTATGGAGATCATACCGCTGGAGGGATATTCGATAGAAGAAAAAACACAGATAGCGAAAAAACACCTAGTACCAAAACAGATCGCCAATCACGGCCTTAAAGCAAAAGATCTAAGTATCAGCGATAAGGTACTCGAAGGCATTATCGAGGAATATACCAAAGAGTCAGGCGTGCGCGAACTCGACCGTGTGCTGGCAGCCATCATGCGCCGTGTGGCAAAGCATATCGCCACTGAGGAAGACTACGAGCGCGTGATCACGATGGATGAAGTGCATGGGATACTCGGCCCGGAGAAGTTTGACAAGAGCCTGTATACCGAGGAGCATATACCGGGTGTGGCTGTGGGCCTGGCATGGACATCTGTGGGCGGCGATATCCTCTTTATCGAGGCGACACTGAGCAAGGGCAATGGCGGACTGACACTGACCGGCAACCTCGGCGATGTGATGAAAGAATCTGCTACGACTGCGATGACCTATCTCAAAGCCAATGCAGCGAAATATGGCATCAAGCCTGATGTGTTTAGTAAGGTACAGGTGCACCTGCACTTCCCCGAGGGCGCTGTGCCAAAGGACGGCCCGAGTGCGGGTATCACGATACTGACTGCGCTGGCATCCCTCTTCACACAGCGTCGTGTGAAACCATTTATGGCGATGACAGGAGAGATCACGCTGCGCGGCAAGGTAATGCCTGTGGGTGGTATCAAAGAAAAGATCCTCGCCGCCAAACGCGCGGGCATCAAGGACATCATCATCGGCGAGAACAACCGCAAGAATGTGGATGAAATAGAGAAATCATATATCAAGGGCTTGAAGTTCCACTATGTGCGGACGATGGATGAGGTCCTGGCAAATGCCCTCATGCCCATCCGCGTCAAGGAGGGCATCGATATAGATGGGTTTTTGAAGAAGGAGGAGAAGGAGAAGTGATATTGGTCTGGCGACCAGCATCAACACAATCCATTATTTTAGTTTCGAGCACAGTATTTCTATGCACAAAGGAATAAAACCTAATGAAACTAATATCGAGATTCCCGTCCTGATATAATTTAGCTTTCGCCACATTGTGGCTTTACTAATCAAGCCCGCAGGCGGGTCTGATGAATTAGCGATCTTTTGAAACTCGATCACATTAGGAGCAAAATACAAGATCGTCCACACTCTCGTCAGAAAATGGATGATGAAGAAAATCAAAAGCCAATTTCGGATGGGGGTCAAACTCCAACAAAAGATGATGGCTAATATGAACGTGAGTTCATGTATAGAGTGCATACCAATCCAGAATTTTTTCAGGTTGATCCCGTATGGCTCTTTAAATACTTGAAGTGATTCGGGTGGTGACGCAGTCCATTTTGGGATTATAACCAGAGTTTCATAAATACCAGCTCCATTCATAATGAAATAGATCAGTGTGGTAATAAGGAGCCAAGCCGAGCCTGTCGATATATTTTCCATATTATTTTTTTTGCAGTTTAATTTTGACATCCTCCATCATGGCTATCGCCAGATGAAAATATTTTTCGATTGCTTTGATTTCTTCCTTAGAAAACAAAGCAATAAGCTTCACAGTCGCTTCCTGTAAGTATTCAAAATGTGGGGCCAATACTTTTTGTACATTTTCTATATTGGGAATGATATTTACTTTCCGCCTATCGGATTTATCAAACTGTCTCTTGACAAGCTTTTTCTTTTCAAGCCGGTCTATCAAGCCTGTAATTGCTCCAGTTGTTAGCCCTGTCGCATCGGCAATCTCTCCTGCAGTCATTTGCTCGTTCTTAATTATTATCCCTAAATATTTATGGTCTGTCCCTGAAAGTCCTGCTTTCTGTGCGATGGCTTCATGCATAAATATCACTGCACCGGAGAACTGAATTCCCAATTCTTTAATGGCTTGCTCTTCCTTTTTTGTTATCATTATTAATTACCTTATCTACTAATTATCTTAGTAGCAAAGATAAATTAAAACAAAAAAATCCAAATTTTTATTTACTTTTTCATTTGGGAATCATAACAGGTTGAGTCTCTATGGGTATAACCAATAGTATAAACTTACAACTCCTTCCTCATACACACACTATTCTCGACATTGGCATACTGGCCGTAGTTTGGTATGAGGGTATAGCCTGAGCGCTGGATAGCCTCGGGTTGTTTCTTGCCTGGGTAGGATGACTACCACAACAAATCTATCGGGTAATGGGTTAAGCTCTTATCCTTTGAAATAAAGGTTAATTTATTGGTCATACATTGGGCGATCAATATCCTGTCAAAGGGATCCCGGTGATGAAATGGCAATGTCGCAAGGGCCACTGCATCATGAATGGTGATAGGCAGAACCTGAAAGCCATTTGCTTCTATCTGCTCATTGATCTTTTCAAATTTTCCATTGATCTCCAACTTGCCCAGACTTATTTTAATGGCCATTTCCCATATACTGGCTATACTGACAAAATTGATGGCAGCATTATCTTCTATTGATCTGCGGGCAGATGTCGACAGGTCATTATCGCCGTTGATAAACCAAATAAATGTGTGAGTGTCGAGTAGGTTCTGCATCAGCCCATGTACTCTTTGAAATCCTCCAATGGTTCGTCAAAACCGGGTTTGATCTTAAAAAAACCTTTGGCACTGCCGAATTTTGGAGTCGGGCCTTTCTCGGGTTTCTTATTAGCGCCGGCCTTTGACAATAAGAAATCAATAAAATCAGAAACTTCTGACTTTAGGTTTTCAGGCATGGCCGCCAGTTTGTTAAACAATAATGAATTGTCCATCGGATATCTTTGTTATTCAAAATTAGTAAATATTTTCCTTTTTCAGGAAGCAGCTATTTAGCCTCACAATTCCTTCCTCATACATACACTGTTCTCCACATTGGCATACTGGCCGTAGTTTGGTATGAGGGTATAGCCAGAGCGCACATAGAGGCGTATAGCCTCGGGTTGTTTTTTGCCTGTTTCGAGAATGCAGGTAGTGTAGTTCAGTTGAGCGGCCCATTGCTCCAGTTCAGTGAGTACTTTGGCAGCTATTCTTTTGCCCCGGTGTTCCGGTAGGGTATACATCCTTTTGATCTCTACTGTCCCGCTCTCATATTCTTTGAAAGCTCCGCATCCGACGGCTATATTATCTATATATGCCACGACTACATTTTTGAGTGCATCTATTTTATTGAACTGATGATAAAAATCGTGCTCATCGCCATCCCTAATCGCGAGGTCCCTGTCGAGCAGTACGACTAGGGCCTGAAAGTCGGCGTCGTCTGAGGTAGTTCTTTTTATGGTGGTCATATCCGGTCGATTTTCGGTTTCTATATTAGCGATTTTCATTTCATTTTCACTCACAGATGCGCAGAGCCGGAACTTGCCTAAGTAAAATTAAATAGCTATATTTACATTTAATATTATATTATGGCAAATTAAATATCAATTATGCATATTTTAATTTAAAATGAGAAATCTGCATATGTGAAGCAGATTGATTTAAAGATATTTGACTTTTTCCAAAAAAGGGGGGTTAAGGTGGTAAAAAAGGATTTTTTGTAATACATAAGTGAAAAAATGTGCAGGCCGGATTTGATTGAAATTCCACCCCCTACCCCCGCCAGCGGGGGATAAAATATAAGTAATTTAATTACCTTACTCTCATTATGACATGGAAATTAAAACTGGTACTAGTCTTTATGAAGCTGCGCAAGCCGGTAGACGGTGATCGCATGACCATCAAGGAACTGAGAAGCAATTCGGAAAAAGCATCCCGTTTGGGTACAATGCTATTCGATAAAAAAGTGGATGTAGCAAAGACGACAGACCTCGGTGCTGATGGAATCCCGCTGCGTATTTATCAGAATAGTTCTGACGCCAATCAGCGAGTGATCGTCTATTATCATGGAGGTGGTTTCGTACTCTATGGCCTCGACTCGCATGATAATGTCTGCAGGCGGCTGTGCAGCATGAACAAGTGTATCGTGGTGTCCGTGGACTATAGGCTCGCACCTGAGTTTACTTTTCCTGCGGCACATGAAGATTCATTTCGTGCGTTACAATGGGTGAGAGAAAATATCAGCAGCTATGGAGGTAATCCAGATGATCTCGTGGTGGCGGGCGACAGCGCCGGCGGCAATCTCTCTGCCTGCATGGCGCACAGGTGCAAAAAAGAAAATATAAAACTCAGCGCACAGGTGCTCATCTATCCATGGGTCGATGGCAAGCTCAGCAATCCATCTATCGACCGCAATGGCGAAGGCTACATCCTGACCAAGGAGACGATGTTCTGGTTTCAGCGACAGTATACACCGCGCAAGGAAGACCAATGTGTGCCGAGTGTGTCGCCTTACTATGAGACAGACTTTACCGGACTGGCTCCGGCCTTTGTGCTCACGGCTCAGTTCGACCCCCTGCTCGATGATGGATATAAATATTACAATCAGCTAAAAGATGGCGGCAATACCGTCAAATATCAGGAGTATCCGGACCTGGTACATGGCTTCTTCAACATTCCGGATGTTGATGCGAATGCGATGCGATCGTTCATCGACATCAGAGATTTCCTGAGCGGTATCAAATTCAAATGATCTTAATGCCTTTAGCTGCAAGGCTTGTATGAATTGTAGAAAGGACTTCGCTTTTAAATTCCTGTTCTTTATAGATACTATTGATCCATACATTGATCGATAGTTCCACAGATTTTTCAGTGAAATTATTCATGAGAATTTCTACGGGTCGCTCCTGAATGACGAAGTGATTCTTTTTTAGCTCTTCGAGAATAGTGTCCTTTGCGACCTGCAATTCTGATGAAGAGTCGATCGAGATAGATAGCTGTGTCCTGCGATTGTTATTACTACGGGTCCAGTTGACCATATGGCTGGACAAAATATCGCCGTTAGGCACGATCACTTCAGAGCCGTCAGAGGTGACCAATTTGCTCGCACGGATACCGATATTCTGGACGCGGCCTTTTTTGTCAGCTACTTCGATATAATCACCGATCTGCATTGGTTTTTCGAAGATGAGTATGACTCCGGACACCAGATTATAAACGATGTTCTGCAGGCCTAGGCCAATACCAACACCCAATGCGCCCAGTACGACAGTGACCTTATCTACAGGCAGGCCTGATGCCACGACAGCTATAAAGAAACCAACCATGATAATGATGAGCCGGAAGATGACAAGACGGGATTCTTTTTTATCCAGATCACCGATGAAATCATCTTCAGTTTCTCCAAAGAAATAGCCAACATATTTCTGCAGGATACTAACTATGTAGAGGATGAACAGAAAGGTAAGGATATTGGCAATCGAGAATGACGTGCTGCCTACCACCCGGGGTGTATTTAATAATACATCTAAGAAAGAGAGGATTGCACTATATATTTCAAGATTAGTAGCCAGTGTAATAAGCCAGAAGAAGACAGCTCCCACCGATAACAATTGGACGAGACCCTTCTGAATGTCATCATACTTAAACTTCAGTGGCATATTAATAGTCATTCTTCGGCTCTTCATTTGGATATAGAAAGCCTCAGTCAGGATCGGTACTAAAATGAATAAGCCGATGATCTGTGTGAAACCGATGATGGCAGATGAAGTGAGTATCTTGGTCAAAGTAAGCCTACCAGCCACATTGGAGATAACAGCCAGTAGGTTCATTATGACATACAATATGGCTACTGCTCTGACCACCTGACCGAGCAATGGATTTTTTTTATGGGCTGACAGAAACCGCAAACCTAATAAAGAAGATGCGATATTGAGTCCAAGCAAAAGAAAGCGTAGCGGCCAGCCCGGTGTGATGATAGCGCTCATGATAGAAGTCAATACACACAGGCCAACGAGTATGCACCAATAGATAAAAAATTCTCTTGACCAGATGCGTAGAAATAAAATAGTGAGTGGTATTAAAATCAAGAGATGCAGAATCTCAACGTATATGGCAGGTTGATCGAAACCATAAAACGGAGCAATATTGAGCATAAAAATAAATGTGCTTAATACCGGTATCGGCAAAATATATGTGAAAGTAAGGTCGGCCTTGTTTTCATCAGTTACGAGTTTCCTGATCTTGCGAAAGTTTCCGAATACCCAGAAGAAAAAAATGAACCCGATCACTATGATCGATAGCCAGGATGATACATTGAGAGAGAGGTAATATTTGAGCGTGCTAAGCCGCTCGCCTAATGATTGCTCGGTATATCCGATCACGTCACTTAGGCTGAATGGGTTTTGAGTATGCCAAATGTAATTATATTCTTTGCCAAGAGTCTTTTTTAATGTGCCCGCCAGCTGGTTGTTGACCATATTTTCCAGTTCGGTCACATCGAAATAACTGGTCGAGACCGCAGCTTGTAGTTGGCCTATACGGGTTAGATTTTTTTCAGTAATAGATTGGGCTTCTTTCCACCTTTCATTCAGTACGATCATTTCTTCCAGATGAAGATTTGCAAAAGCAGTATCCGCAGCCACTTTCTGAGTGAAAGAATCTTGCTCAAAAGCCTTCATTTCAGCAGTCATGTTTGTCAGGTCCTTATTGTCCTTATACAATACATCGCGCCATTCGTGGAGTTTCACCTCCATATCCTTCAGCAGTCCACGAAACATCTGAAGATTGTTAATATTCAGCACCATACTGTCACGGCCCAGGCTCTGGCTAATGATCTGTATGGCAGATTGCATTTGCTGAAGTTCCTGCTTGATCTCGCGGGTCTTAAAGCCGTACTTTGCATCATTGGTGATATTATTGAGCGTAGTGTGTAGATGCTCGATCTGCTGGAGCAGGCTGTCTGCATATTCGAGAGAAAACACCTGCGGGACCACATGAAGCCTGATAGAATCGGCCTCGGCATGACGTCTGTGGATCACGGCTGCTTTGTGCAGGCTGTCCATTTGTATTCTTTTGGATGGTTTGCCGTTGGCGGTATCCTGAAATAAGACCACAAAAAGGATAAGGAAACTGATGAATACTTTTGACATAAGCTTTTTTGTTATAAGTCACTATTGATTGAAAACGCTAGTGAAGATGCCTAAAAGTACATAAAATAAAAAAGGTTTCAGTTTAACCAGAAACCCTTATCGTACAGGGGGACCAGGATTCAAATATGGGATACTCTGACCGGTGCCGGATGCACTGACCCGTTCATCAGTATCATCAAATCTTATACTCAAGTCTGATTCTTCCAGTAAGTAAGCTGCCAAAGCTAAATTTAACAATTGCAAAAAAAATGTTAGTGTTAATTCAACACTAAGTTAAAATTATATTATCTTAACGCTTAGAAACCAACGCCTTAATGAAGCATAAGTCTTATATGTTATTTATACATACTTAATATACCTAAAACGCTCTGCTGGCCTTAGTTTGGTGATATTAATATGTGTACCGTGTTCTAATGCAATATTAATGATAAAACAAATGTGTATTTTCTTTAAATTACAAAACCCATTTTCATTTAATCAAAACCCAAAATGATGAAAAAGTTTTTCTTAATTAAATCAACAATTTTTACCCTGGGATTGTTATTTGTCTGTAGCCTTTATAATAAGGCATATAGTCAGAGTACGACAGTGAGTTATACACTCCAGCAAAGCACCTTTTATACCAGCAACAACCCCGGTGGCGGCGGTGATTATAATGCAAACAGTTACCAGCTTGGGATGTATGCCAATTCTACCTCACCCAAACAATTTGTGACATGGGCATATATGGGTACGGCCGGAGGGTCAAGTAATAATTCCGGCACCCAAAGGCCAATGAAGGTCGGCGATGTGTTTACCATTTCGCTATCTGCCGAGCAAGCCTACGGCGAAATTGGCGTATCGCTTCTGGCAAGCCCAACCAGTGAAGGCAGTTGGGGCGACCGCTTAAACAACGATGCCATTGCCGTAAATATTGACGGCCCTGCATATCAATCAGGTTATGGGCCATGGTATGCAGAATACAGTAATGGTTCAACTGCTAATGCCACAAAAAGTAATGGTTCGGCAAATGTCTACGGTAATAGCAGTACTTATCAGAATGTTGTCATTACTTTTACGCTTACAGCGCCCGACAGGATGAACGTTAGTATTAACGACCAAACAAGCAGCACCACTTCCAACCTGTATGATGTTCAGTTAAATTCAAGCAATGCCATTACACAATTTGCCGTTTATATGCAGGACGATTACAACGGCGGCAGCGGCAGTGCGAATGTTTATTGGGGCCTGAGCAGCAGCAGTAGTAATACAAGCACTGTAAGCAGCGGCGCACTTAGCATTGGTGCAAGCAACGGTTCGTTTACAGAAAGCAATGTTATCCCCAATGGTACTTATGCCAGTTCTACATCTACATCTTACACAAATGCACTTACCAAAGTCGGCACAGGCACATTGACATTGAGCGCAGCCAATACATATAGTGGTGGCACTACTTTAAGCGCCGGGACTCTGCAGTTGGGCATTGCAAATGCTGTACCTAGCACAAGTGCAGTGGCATTCTCAGGCGGCACTTTGAGTTCGGGTGCCGGCAGCGGGTATAGTGATGCTATGGGTACAGCTACCCTTACCTCTAATTCTACTTTAGCTCTTGGGGCAGGTTCTCACCAGATCAAATTTGCAAATAGCTCCGGTGTTTCATGGACATCGGGTAAAGTTTTGACCATTACCGGATGGACAGGTACTGCAGGGACAAGCGGCACAGCAGGACAGTTGTTTTTTGGGACTGCTACGGGGGGACTGACAGCAGGTCAGCTGGCACAGATATCTTTTACAGGCTATACTGCAGGGGCCCAGCAGCTCAGTACGGGTGAAATAGTCCCTGTGCCCGGCCCCACTATCAGCAGTGTAGTAGGAACTACGCCTTCCGTATCCGGCCAGGCCACCAATACGGGCTATATCGGCCAAACGATCACGATTAATGGTAGCTACCTCAGCAGCGCCACTGCTGTCTCAGTCGGTGGCACAGCCGTGACTATATTGAGCAACACCGCCACGGCCATTACTTTTGTTTTGCCAGCAGGTGCTTCAGGCACGGTGAGCGTGACCAATAGCTACGGTACTGGTACACTGCCCGGCTTTATTAATCTCGGCTACATCACAAATACGACCGGAGACTGGACCACCCCAGGTACATGGCTCGGCAGCTCAGTGCCTCCGGCTTCTGCCACGACCACTATCAATAATACAGTGGGAGTAAGCACGGCTATAGCCAATAATCCAACCAATATTACTATCACGAGTGCAGGGAGCCTCACATTAAATAATACAGCCAGCGCCATCAGTGCGACTACAGTGATCAATAATGGTACACTGGCATGGACCGCTGCCGGTACACTGACCATAGCAGCCGGCGGTACACTGACCAATAATGCAACCGTGACTCCGGGCACAGGCTCTGTTACTTTCGCCGGAGCAGGCACCGTCAATGGCAGCGCAGCAGTGACTTTCAATAATCTCAATATCAGTACAGGTACATTGACTACACCAAGCAGTGTCACAGTACCTACCATCAATGGCACGTTTACTATAGCAGGTGGCAATATATCAGCGGCACCTATTTATGGTGCATCTTCTACATTATTATATAATACCACTTACACCCGTTACATCGAATGGAGTACTACCTCGGCAGGTACTATCGGTACGACACCGGGCTACCCTAATAATGTGACTGTCAACTCGGGTACTCTCACCATATATAACAGCGGACAGACAGGCGGCAATGCAATGGCGGGCAATCTGGTGATCAACTCTACGATGAGTTTTACCGGATATGCATCGGCGTTTAAGGTCGGCGGCAGTGTCACAGTAAATAATGGCGCTACGCTGAATATGAGTGGCATGAGCGGTGCTGTGACCGTGGCCGGAAATTTCACCATCACAGGAAATGCAAGCGGCTCATCTATCGGCACCGTGAATATGAATACCATGTCAGCTAATTTTACGGTGGGCGGCAATTTCAGCAATAGCGGTTCATTGACACTTTCCTCGACTGTCGGAGTTGATCTCTACGTAGGCGGCAACTGGACATTTACTCAAAACGTCGGTTCTACTGCAGTTTTCAATTGCAATCAAAGGGCCGTCTTTTTCAATGGCAGTTCTCAGCAGCTTATTGCCCGTATGCCTTCGGCAGGTACTCTTTCATTTGATTATATCGTAGATCAGAATAGCGGCGGCGGGGTGCAATTAGCCTCTTCGCCTGCGACCAGTCTGACTGTCACCGGCCTCAACGGAGGAAATGCAATATCACTAAATGGCACCGGTACAGGGGCATCATTTGACCTCAACGGAAATACACTGACCATAGGGTCCAGCTATACTGTGAATGCAGGTATCAATGTGCAAGGCAATCAAAGCTTCATCAGCTCGACAGGCGTAGGCACTTTAAACATATCCGGTGGCAGCACTGCGAATGCGAATGTGACCACATCAGGTACACTCGCTTTCAGCTCAGCAGTCAATATTTATTTGAGCAATGGTTTTAATTTCGGCTCCGGCATTTCGACTATCAATGGAACATTGCAAATAAATGCAGGGGGCTATGTCAATACGTATCCACCTACATATGGGACAAATTCTTTATTAAAATATTATAGCGCCACAACGCCATATGTGCGTGGCCTGGAATGGAGCACAGCAGGTGGAGCAGGCTATCCATACAATGTGCAGATCAGTAATAATACTACTATAGATGCAGGAGGTACGAGCTTCACCGGTGTCGCCATGGACCTGGCAGGCAGCCTCACTATAGATGCAGGATCCGCCATCTACCTGGACTATAGCAGTCATAATATGACCATACCACTGATCATCAAGGGTAATCTGAATCTGAATGGAAACATGTCTGAATCAGGTGTGGCCGGTGGAGATATCGATCTGGGTGGAAACTGGGTGAATAACGGTACAGGCTCTAACTTCTTCCCAAATGGCCGTGCGGTCACCTTGAATGGCTCATCAGCTCAAACGATCGGTGGCACTAACTCTACTGCAGCATCATATGCTTTCGATTATTTGTTCATTGACAATACAAGCGGAGGTGTATCATTGAGCCAGCCGGTTACAGTTGCCAATACCCTGACCATGACCAGCGGTATACTCACGACTACGTCTGCAAATTCTTTGACCATCCTCAATACCGGCGGAACAAGCGGTGGTAGCACTACGTCATATGTGAGCGGCCCGCTCATATGGGATCTTTCAGCCAGCCTCTCGGCCAGCGGCCCATATAACTTCCCGGTCGGAGGCACAGGCTATCTTCCTTTTTCTTTGAGCAACGTATCGACAGGTTCTACAGGGCCCGTCTTGAAAGTACAGGCATTTAATTCAGGAAGCGGCGGTTCTGCTGATGGCACCACAGTTTCATCTATCAGCAGTACTGAATACTGGAGCGCTTCCATCGTCTCAGGAAATTTCACAAGCGGATCTATAAGTATGACGCGCCAGACAGGCCTGGGTTCACTGGATGCGATCGCCAGGTCATCGAGCCAGTTAGGATCTTATGCCACACTCGGAGGGACGGTCAGTGGAGACGGAGTAAACAATTCAAATAGCACATCCAGTCTCGGCTATTTTGCTTTTGCTGTTTTTATACAGCCTCAAGGCAGCCTCACAGCCAATGGACCATTCTGCGCCACAGGCACAGGTCTACTGACGTGGACAGCCACCTCAGGTATAGGGCCATATACGGTAGTGTATAATGATGGCACAGCAAATCGTACCGCGACCAGTGTGATAAGCGGAACACCATTCAATGTCTTTACAAATCCGGTCACAGCCAGCACTACATATACACTAGTATCTGTCACCGATGCCAATAGTACTACACGCAGCTCAGGTTTTACAGGAGCTTCTGCTACTATTACAGTAAACTCAAATCCTACAGCGGGGATCACTGGTACATCGACCGGTTGTGCTTCTGTATCGCTGACAGCGACTGGTGGTACATCTTATTCATGGTCAGGCGGCAGTACACCAAGTACAGCAGCTAATACTTTCACAAGCAGTGCCACGTATACAGTGACCGTGACTGATGCCAATAGCTGCTCTGCTACTGCATCAAAAGCTGTGACGGTCAATGCCAACCCTACAGCAGGAATTACAGGTACTGTGACAGGATGTGCCTCAGTCTCACTGACAGCGACGGGTGGTACATCTTATTCATGGTCAGGTGGCAGTACACCAGCCACTGCGGCTAACACTTTCATAAGCAGTGCCACCTATATAGTCACAGTGACTGATGCCAATAGCTGCTCTGCTACCGCATCTAAAGCAGTCACGGTTTATTCCCTACCTACAGCAGGCATCACAGGTACACCTGCAGGTTGTGTCTCAGTATCACTCACAGCTACAGGCGGTACATCGTATGCATGGTCAGGCGGCAGCACACCAGGTACGGCGGCTAATACTTTCACAAGCAGTGCGACCTATACAGTAACAGTCACTGATGCCAATAGCTGCTCTGCTACTACATCACAGGCAGTGACAATCAGTTCTGCCCCCACTGTGACCATCACAAATCCACCAGCCGTATGCTCACCTGGTACTGTTGACATTACTGCGGCGGCAGTGACAGCAGGCTCTAGTGCGGGACTCACTTATACTTATTATACAGATGCAGGAGCGACTATGACATATGGTACACCTGCCACAGCCACTGCAGGCACCTATTATATCAAAGGTACTAACGCATCAGGATGCTCTACGATCAAACCTGTAGTTGTTACCGTTAAGTCTTCACCCGCCGCCACAGCCTCGAATACAGGTCCATATATACCCGGTCAGACCATCATCCTGACATCAGGTCCGTCAGGGCAGACCTCCTATGCATGGTCAGGCCCTAATAGCTTTACTGCATCAACAGAAAACCCTACCAGGGCCAGTGCTTCTTCGATCATGACCGGTACCTATACCGTGACCATCACAGGTTCAACCGGATGCAGTGATACTGCCAATACTTTTGTGTCTGTCAATGCCCTCGGAGATTATGTCTGGACCGGAGGTGCAGGTACTAGCGTCTGGACGACCACTACCAACTGGAGCCCTACCTCTCCTGCAGGTGGCCCGAGCGGCTGCAGCGAGAATGTCATCATTCCCGTCAGCAGTATCTACCCTGTCCTGACCGCGGCTACTACTATCGGCAATACCATCGTACATGCTGGTGCTCAGGTCACCCTCAACGCGAGCTTAAGTGTCTGCGGGACCCTTGTCGGCGGTATCAGTTCTCCCGCCAATTT
>Ga0302274_10000667_pt1 | contig 34682 bp, 35 predicted proteins | sample III_Bog_N2_1_FD_198755 | JGI IMG/M metagenome (GOLD analysis project Ga0302274, IMG submission 198755) | Peat permafrost microbial communities from Stordalen Mire near Abisko, Sweden - III_Bog_N2_1 | ecosystem: Environmental > Terrestrial > Soil > Wetlands > Peat | place: Sweden: Abisko...
CCGACTTCCCGGCAGGATTATCCCGAATTGCTACGCCGAGTCGTGGCCCTGGTGGAGGTGGACGGGCAGGAAGTGGAGATGATATTTTTGACCAACAATCTGGAATGGAGCGCCGCCAGCATCGTTGCGTTGTATCGTTGCCGCTGGCAGATTGAAGTGTTCTTCAAACAGATCAAACAGACGCTCCAACTGGCAGACTTTTTGGGCACCAGCGCCAACGCCGTGCGGTGGCAAGTGTGGACAGCCTTGCTGGTGTATCTCTTGCTGCGGTATCTGGCCTTTCTCTCCGAATGGAATCACAGCTTCAGCCGCCTCTTTACCTTGGTGCGGGTGGCGCTGTGGAAAAAGTGGGATGTGTTGAGCTTGCTGCGCCGCTATGGGACAGCCGATGGTCACTTCCGTTATCTGGCTCGACCAGAACAGTCCTATTTGCCCGGCTTTGCCTGACTCCCTGTGGGATAGCCATGGAACTCCGCTTAAAAACCAAACCTGCCAAAATGTAAAACACTCGAAAACTCCCAATGCCATTTTCCAGATCGGCCTCCAGTTTCCGAGGACACGAACTGATTTTAGCCCGCGTTCAACACGCTATAGGATGCGTGTGTTTCATTTTCAAATTTCAAAGTTACGAGAACGCGCGATGGCGCTCTCAATATTAAAGGGAAATACTTTTGCCCCGCGCCAACAGGACGCGAGCAACCAAACTGCGATTGAATTAAGCGAAAAGGCCGCGCGGCGGTGGTGTCGGCGGCTTTTGGGTGAGAGAAGCGGCGAAATAAGTTTCCAGCGGCAAAAGCTGAAATTGTGTCGGCGCGATCAAAACGAAGTTTTCTTTGACCGGTGGAAATTCAAGTTTCTGAATTGGCGCTGTGAACTCCTTTTTCTGCTCGGATTTTCTTCCAGCGGCAATGGCTTTGCAAAGACAACAGGGATGTTTGCCGTCGAATGTGTGCGTCACAGCTTCGGTGAGCGATTGCGTGCGCAGATTGTCTGCCAGCATCGTCGTCCACGCGACAGATTGCAGCATGGCCCAGTGAAGGCCAGTTGTTGTGACCAGCGCAACAACCACAATAAATTTGCCAAAACGGGCAAGCACACTGGAAGCCTCCTTTTTTGCCTGATGTAAGTCAAGTTTCGTTCAGTGCTCGAAAATCAACAAGAGTGTCGGACGTATTTACGACGGCAAATCCTTGCCGGTGGTGGTCACGGTGAGCTTGCCGTGCTTCACGCCTTTGGCGGCAATGAGTTCGTCGGCAATCTTGCGGATGGTGCTGGCCTTGCCGCGCACGATCAAAACTTCGAGGCAGTTGTGGTGGTCGAGATGAACATGAACGGTCGAGAGGATTACGTCGTGGTGGTCGTGCTGGATGTCCGTCAATGTCTCCTGGACGTGCATTTTGTGGTGGTCATAGACGAGCGTGATGGTGCCGGCGATGTCTTCGCTGCCGAACTTCTGGCGGTGCTCGACGAGTTGGTCGCGGATCATGTCAGCGATGGCGAGCGAGCGGTTGTCATAGCTTTTCTCGCGCGTCATATCGTCGAGTTGCTTCAACAACGATGGCGGCAGGGAAACGCTGAAGCGTGTGGCAGTTTCTTTTTTCATGACGAACTGAATTTAGTCAAAAGTCGCGGGCCGTCAAAGACACAATCGTAATTTTGTTGCGCGAAACCTGCGGCTTATTTCATCAACGTGAAACGCACTTCGATTTCTGATTCGACTGCGAGCGGACCAAGGCGTGCGGGTTCAAATTCCTGTCGCGCACAGGAGCGCGGCTTCGTCAAGCCGCGGGAAGCCTGAAAAGTTGCCTTCGCGCCAGCGTCACAGTCACCGATTTTATTTTTGGCTACCTTGCTGTTTCTGCACCTGACTGACAAGGTCATTGTATTTGGCGACGATGTCGTTCCGGTCCTTCACGCTGCCGTTGTATTTTTGCACGAACTCATCACGTTGCACGACCAGATTAGTGATGGTCTCGTTCTGTTTCCCGATGTCGGCGTAGGCGTCCTTCAATTTCGACTGCAACGCGTCCACGGCCTGTTTGTATTGGGTGATTTCGTTGGTGAGATTCAGATTATTGAATTCCAGTTTGCTGATCTCGCGTTTTTGCGACACGACCAGTTGTTCATTTGTCGCTGCGGCGGCTTTGATCTCGGTTATGCGCGCATCCATCTGTTCAATCTGGCGGTTCAGCACCGCGATGGAATTAGTGTCATTTTGAATGTCCGAATTTTTCTGATAAACGATTCCATTCAAAGTGCCGATTTCATCGCGCTGGATGGTTTGTTCATACCATTGCCAGGCGCAAAGGCCGCACAATGCGAGTGCGAGGATTATGAGCAGGTTTTGTTGGAGGTTTTTCATGGTTGGTTTGGGGCGGCTTTGACGGCGATGGCGACGCGCTGGATGCCGGCGCGTTTCACTAAATCCAAAACGTAAACCACCGAGCCATGCGTGGCATCCTTCGCGCCGGTGATATAAACGGGCAGATTCGTATTTAAGCTGTAACGGTTCGTCAGCAATGTGTTCAGGTCGGTAAATGAAATCTGTTTCTTGTCCACGGAAACCTGGCCGTCGCGGCTCACGAGCAGATTCACGATGTCCGGTTTCGTGCTGGAAGTCGCCAGTGTCGCCGTTGGCAGGTTCGCTTTGACGGTGCGGACAATCTGCATCTGCAAACTGATCATCATGAACGACGCCAGCAAGAAAAACATGATGTCAATCAGCGGGATGATTTCCAGCCGCGACTTTTTTTCAGGAACGGGCGTGCGGATTTTCATGGCGCGGTGGGATTTTGGTTGCCGGTCATGAATGCGACTTTCTGGATGCCCGCGCTGCGGACAGCCTCATAGACGTTCACCATGTCGCCATGCAAGGTGTCGCGGTCTCCGCTGATATAGACCGGCAGATTGGTGTCGCTGCGAAAACGGTCGCTCAAGACCAGGCTTAATTCCGGCAGTGTAATCGTTTTTTTCTCCAACCAGACCACGCCTGACTTGTCGACGGCGATGTTGACCATGCCGGGCTTGTAATCCTGCCGTGCCTGCATGGCGGACGGCAGATTGACTCTGATGTTGGCGGTGCGGCTCATCTGCAAACTGATCATCATGAATGACGCGAGCAGGAAAAACATGATGTCAATTAGCGGAATGATGACAATCCGCGAGCGGCGTTTGGGAATGGGCGATGAGATTTTCATCCGCAAAAATCAATGACTCGTGGCCTGGCTCGGCAGCGTCGGTTTTTGCAAGCGAACCGCATCTTCCGCTTTGCCACCGCCGACCATCACTTCGACATTCGTTGCCGCTGTTTCCAAATCGAATTGTAATTGCGTCACCTTCGCTGAGAAATAGTTGAACGGGATTAGCGCAAAAATGGCGATACCAAGTCCGCACGCCGTCGCAATCAACGCCTCGCCGATGCCGCCGGTGACGGCGGAAACGGAAAGCTCCGCGCTGCCGATATTGAGAAATGCTCGCATCAGCCCGGTCACAGTGCCAAGCAAGCCGAGCAGCGGCGCAAGCGTGACCAGCGTGTCCATGACCGTGAGAAATCGTCCGGCGCGCTTGAGTTCGATGCCGGCGGCAAGCTGCAATGCGCCCAGCAGAGAACTATGGGCGTGGCCGATGTGATTGAGTCCATGCCGAATCATGCGGATGACCGCATCTTCCGAGCCTTCGGAAACTTTCTTCGCAGCGGCGACATCACCATTTTCAAGCGCGCCGAGCAATTGTTCCAATTTTTGCGGGTCGCGCTTGCGGCTTTCGCGCAACCACCAGAATGTGCGTTCGCCGACGACGGCGACGGCCACGATGGCGCTGGCGAGAATCGGCCACATGACCGGGCCGCCTTTGCTGAAGAATTGGAAGACAATGTTTGCAAGCATGGGATTCATAGAGGGTGTTTGGTTTGGTAAATCTAGTTGAGTTGTAGTTTGTAAATAATTTGAGTCTCGAAAAGCTGGCTGCCCGCGCCGGTTGGCAGCCGCCAGTGGCGTTTGATATATTCGACGCTGCTGCGATCCAACACCGGAAAGCCGGATGATTCCTTCACGTCCACGGAAATCACATTGCCCGCCGCATCGCCGCCAAGCATGAGGCGCACCGTGCCTTGCTCGCCTTCTTCCAGCGCGATTTGTGGATACGGCGGTTGCGGTCGTTCGCCGCCTGTCCCGGTGCTGCTGACAGAACCGATTTGCACCGCCGTCCGCAATGGCTTCAGCGGCGGCGCACTGGCGAGATTGGCTGGCACTACCAGCGAGCCAATCGTCGGCACGCTAAAGCTGATATTAGGTGCTGGTGGAATGGCGACCGCGATGCGCGGCTCGTCTTGTTTGTCTTCGTCGTGGTTTTGTTTTTGCTCCGTGGTTTCCTGCGGCGGCAACGCCAATGGCTCAACGACGACCGGAATCACTTCCTCGATGGGCGGCACCGGCTTGATGGCAATCAAGCCACGTTTCGCACCAACAATTCCGATGACCAAAAAAAGGATGCAAACTGAATTCACCCAGGCGAGTTTCAGATTCGCATCGCGGCTGGCCGAGGGCAACGAAAGTCGCGCGAGTTCGTCCTTCAACTCGTAAGCTGGGGCCGCTCGAATTTCATCACTTTTATCCATCCAATCGTTGGTTCTTAAAACCGCGCCGTCAGGCCAACCCGCACTTGAACCGGTTCGACGGGATGGTAAACATTTTGAAACGCTGGTGTGCCGCCCGGCGTCACGCGCGATTCGTAGGCATAGGTGATGTCCTGGTCGTGGCGGTCGAGCAGGTTCAGGACTTCAGCGGAAATACGCCACGTTTTGTTGATTTGATAACCGGCTTCCGCGTTCAGCAGAATCGTTTCGCTGGATTTATACAAACCATCGGAGGTCAGATCGCGCGGGCCGAAATATCGCAGCCGCAGACTCGCGGAAAATCCGTGAAAATCATGCAGCGTGATGCCCGACGAGATAACCACGCCGACGGCCTCGGGCACATGCGTGCCGCCGGGGCTGCCGGGCGCGGCATCATCCGCATCCACTGAAGTGAAGCGCGCGATGGAATCCGCCGCGTCAAGGTCGAGCGATAGATGCTTGGTCAGCGAATAGTAATTCGCCCACTCGACGCCATAGCGGTCGCTCGGCTGTTGTGAAGCGACGGTGCCGCCGGTGTCGCCAGACTGCATCAGTTCGGAATCACTGTGCAGATACCAGAGTGAAACGGTGCTTTGGAGTTTGGGAACCAGCAGCGTGCGCACGCCGATTTCCGCGCCTCTGGTCTGGATTAAGGCGGGAATTTTCGAGGTCGCCCCGCCGGTGGGATTATCTGCCGAGATCGGTTCCTGGGTCTGCGTCGCGCCGCGCCCGTCGTTGCTGTGAAAACTGAATCCACCTTGCACATAAAATTCCGTTTTTGCCCACGGCCCCAAAATCAAACTCAACTTCGGGCTGGGAAGAAAGGTGGAGGCTGTCCCGGAATTGGTCGGGTTGCTCAGGCTGTTCACATCAAAGTAGTCCAAGTCGCCGCGCAGAGCCGCGACGGAGCGGAATTTTTCCGCCCATTGAATTTTATTTTCCACATAAAAACCGACTTGCGTGTCTGTAAAATGATCTGCTTCCGTAACGGCGGGGAGAATGGTGCCGGTATCTGAATCCAATTTGTCCACGCGCACGCGATTTTCCGTTTGATAAAGTCCGTTGTTGATCCAGTCGTTGCGGACTTGGAGGCCGAAGGTGTTTTCCACGTCGCGGCCAAACCACTGGTTGAACAGCGTGTGGTGCGCGTCGAGGCCGGCCACCCAGCGTTTGTCTTGCTGCTCGAACTGGTCGCCCTTGTTCGTATCGGTGAGGAAGTAAGTGAAGTCGGAAAACAAATCGAGGTCGTAATAAAAGGCGTAGGCCGTGATTTTGGTCTCGGAATTCAAGTCGTGGCGGTGCCATTCGGCTTGCAGGCTGTAACGCTGCGAATTGCCGCCGTCGGTTGGATTAAGCGTGCCAAAGAAATTTGTCTGGCCAAAGCTGGCTGGAATTTGGTCGCTCGAATTCCATTTGCCGTGATAGCCGCGCGCGGTGACGCTGAAGCCGTTTGCGTCATCGCCTTGGCTGTAAGTCAAAATACCGTTGAACTTCTGGTAGTCATCCGGTCGCGTCCACGGGCCGTCGTCGTGATACGCCTCGCCGCCGTAAAGGATATTGCCCGCGCCAACTTTTTGCGAGATGCCGAACACGCCGCGTTCGTAGCCATACATTCCGCCTTCGAGCGTGACAAAATCCTGCGGCAGTGTTTTGTAAAAATCCAGATGTGCGGAACCTGCCGAACTGAAATCACCCACATCAGCGTAGTAAGGGCCTTTCTCGTAATTCACACGCTGCACAAATTCCGGAATGACCGTGTTCATGTCGGAGTAACCCTCTCCGTGCGCATGGGACGGCAGGTTGAGTGGCATGTCGTCGAGGAACACCGCGAAATCCGTGCCGTGATCAAGATTGAAACCGCGCAGAAAATACTGGTTCGCCTTCCCACCGCCAGCGTGCTGCGTGATGATGACACCGGGCACAGTTTCAAGGATTTCCCCACTACGCAAAATTGGGCGGTCGGCAAGTTGCGCCGCGCCGGTGGTGCCTTGCGTGGCCGAATCCGCGATGCCAAGCAGGCTGTCCTGCCGTCCCGTCACGATCACATCCGGCAGGCGTGTGACGTTGGTCGCCCCGGTTAATAGATTTGTGCCCGCTGTCTGCGCCAAAGACGTGCCGCCAAAGGCCGCAAACAAATACAGCGCCGCGCCGCCGGTCGTGAACTGCTTTTTCAGTAGTGTTACGTTCATATAAATAGGTATTATCAATAAACAAGTGTTACGCAACTATAAAATCGTATGAAGATTTGCTTGCGCTCCGGCGGGCAAGATAAGAAATTCATTCCATGCACATCCCGGATGGATTTCTTGATGCGAAGACGGCGGCGACCACCGCCGCGCTGGCGGCGGTCGGCGTCGGGCTGGCGTTACGGCAGGTGAAACGTGATCTGCCGCCGCGCCGCGTGCCGCTGCTCGGCCTGGCGGCGGCGTTTTTGTTCGCGGCGCAGATGGTGAATTTTCCCGTCGCCGGCGGCACGTCCGGGCATCTCGTCGGCGGCGCGCTGGTGGCGGCGCTGCTCGGACCGAGCGCGGCGGTCGTGGTGGTGACGACGGTTTTGATCGTGCAATGCTTTTTGTTCGCGGACGGCGGCGTGACCGCGCTCGGCGCGAACATTTTCAACATGGGCATTCTGAATTCAGTCGGCGGTTATCTGATTTACCGGCTGGTTTGCCGCTGGCTGCCGGGCGCGCGCGGGCGCGTGACAGCACTGGCGTTCGCGAGTTGGTGCGCGACGGTCGGGGCGGCGGTTTGTTGCGCGGGGGAACTGGCGTGGTCGGGCACGGTCGCGTGGTCGGTCGGTTTTCCGGCGATGGCCGGCGTCCACATGCTCATCGGCCTCGGCGAAGGCTTGATCAGCGCACTGGTTTTTCTAGCGGTGCAACGCACGCGCCCGGAACTCATCACCGAAACCAGCGTGACCAATGAATCGCAACGGCTCGGTGAACTCATTCGCTACGGCTTGCTCGCGGCGCTGGGCGTGGCGATGTTTGTCGCGCCGTTCGCGTGTCCGTGGCCGGATGGTCTGGAAGCCGTGGCGGCGAAGTTCGGCTTCGAGCACAAAGCCGCGTCGTCGATTCTGGCCGCACCAGCGGCGGATTATCAGATTCCCGGCATCCACTGGCCGGCAGGTGCGACGGCGCTGGCGGGCGCGGCGGGCGCGCTGATTGTTTTTGGCCTGGCGCTGCTGCTGGGGCGCTGCCTCGTGCCGGAAAACCGGACGGCGGATTTCAAAAAATCATGAGCGTTCACCTGCTCGGCCATCAACATGCACACCGGCAAAGCCCGGTTCATCGGCTGCCAGCGGCGCTGAAACTCGGCGTCGCGCTGGCGGCCATTGTCGGCACGGTGCTCGCGCCGCTGGATTTCACCGGCTGGTTTTTGGGCGTGGCGGCATTGTTGCTCGCGGCCATTGTTTTGAGCGGTATTTCGCCGTGGTTTCTGTTCAAGCGGCTGTTGGTGCTGTCGCCGTTTGTGCTGGGCGTGGCGCTGGTGAATGCTCTGCAACCGGCGGCGCGCGCGGGCTGGCAGGGCGTGGCGGTGCGCGGCGGGCTGTGTCTGCTGACGGTCGTTTTGGTGTCGAACACGACGCCGTTCGGTGAAATCTTGCGCGTGCTCAAAAAAGTCCGTGTGCCGGGACTGCTCGTAACAACGATGGCGCTGATGCACAGGTATCTGTTCGTCTTGGCGGACGAGTCGGAGCGGATGCGGCGGGCGCGGGGGAGCCGGACGTTCACACGGCAAAGACATTTTTATTGGCGCACGTTGGCGACGGTGGTGGGGCAGCTTTTCATTCGCGCGTCCGAGCGGGCGGAGCGGATTTACGACGCGATGTGCGCGCGAGGCTGGAAATGAACACGATTGAAATCACGAATCTGAAATACCGTTACCACGACGGCACTGAGGCGCTACGGGGCATAAGTTTTGGCATCGCGCCGGGTGAATGCGTGGCGCTGCTCGGTCCGAACGGTTCGGGCAAGTCCACGCTGTTGCTGCACCTAAACGGCATCTTGCCGGAGAAACTTTCCAGCGGCGGCGCGGTGAAAATTTCCGGTGAGGCCCTCGCGCCGGAAAATCTGGGAAAAATCCGGCGTCAGATCGGTTTGGTTTTTCAAGACCCGGATGACCAGTTGTTTTGCCCGACGGTGGCGGAAGATGTGGCGTTTGGCCCGCAGCAGCTCGGCTTGAGTGAAGCAGATATTTCTGCACGCGTGAAAAAATCCCTGGCCCAAGTCGGCCTTGCGGGATTTGAACATCGTTCGACGCATCATTTGAGCCACGGCGAGAAGCGTCGCGCCTGCCTGGCGGGCGTGTTGGCGTGCGAGCCGGCGGTGCTGGTTTTGGATGAGCCGACGAGCGACCTCGACCCGCGCGGTCGGCGGGAATTCAAAGCGTTGTTGAGGGAGATTCCGGCAACGAAGCTCATTGCCACACACGATCTTGAATTGGCAGTGGAACTCTGCGCGCGGGCAATCATTTTGGATCAAGGGCAAATCATCGCCGATGGCCGCACCGTAGAATTGCTTGCCGACGAGAAATTGATGCTCGCGCACGGGTTGGAGCGGCCACACATTTTACATCACATTCATCCGCATTGAATATGCTCGTGATGCCTGCCAGATTATTACGAGGTGACAATTCATTTTGACAAGTGCATGGCACGGTCGCACTAAACGGCGTCGCCGCGTTTTGTGGATTGAATTTCAGGCGTGATTGTGAATTCAAGAATTGGCGGCAGACTTGCCGATGGGTTACGGGAAAGGAGGGGTTATGCGCGGTTGAATCCCGCCGGGAATCAGGCTGAAAGTTTCTTTCATTTTGTGTCGTTGCGACACCTGCACCGCTTTTGCTTCCGCTAGAATGGTTCCGTGAATTTTGATTTTAATCAATGTTTGGATTTTTGCCGTTCCACATTTTGAAAGAATGACGCCATGAAAGGCGAATTAAATGTCAGGCGAGAGGGCAAAAAGCGGGACTGCCATTTTTGCGGCAACTGTAATTCCACCCCGCCCGATGCGGTTAGCATCGGAGCCATAAAGCATTACTTGGAAAACTTTCCAGAGGGGGGCCGGAGCAGAAAAGGCAGATTCATTCAGCTTTGAAGTCGAAAAGTCGTTCAGGGTCGCCGAAAAGAAAAATTCATTTTGTGTAATGATTACACAAACCGGGCCTTAACTCCTGTCAGAATGTCAGTCGAAAATAGATTGAGCCGTCAAATGTTTGAAAAAGACGGCCATGAAAAATGACAACCAAAAAAGACGAACTGGAAATCATTAAGCATAGCAGAAGTTGTGGCTTCATCTTGTGCGCTTCCCGCACAAGATTGCCTCGAAATTCTGCCAGAGTGAGAGCCGTTGGGGACATTCATTTTGTGCAATGATTGCACAAGCGGAACCCGAATATCTGCCAGAATGTCCGACGGAAACATGAATAAACCATAGGTGACGTATGAATAATGTTGCGCCAAACAACCTCGCTGGCCGGATTGAAAAGGAGATTCGCGCCAAAGAGGAAAAAAAGGCCAGCGCGCTTTATGTGCTGAATAATGATCTCAAGGCAATTTTGAATCTGGCCAGATTGCCAGCCCGTTTGAACACCGCGCAAACCGCCGCCTGTCTCGGCTTCAAGCCGCATGACATTCCGGTGCTGACCGCGCGCGGATTCCTCAAGCCGTTAGGCCGCCCGATGCCCAACAGCGATAAATACTATGCGCAGTCAAGGATTCTTGAACGGGCGGACGATGAGGAATGGCTGTCACGGGCAACGGCGGCGTTGGGGCAGCACTGGCAGGATAAAAACGCCCGTAAAACCGGAAAACAGAATGGTCATGTCCGGCCAGTGGGAAAGTGAACTATTCGGCTTAACCGCAACCAACTCGCCCACTACCCGCTAATGCGGGCAAGGCGGTTGATTTAAGCTGGCGGCAATGCTTGCACCAAAAGCCCAATACAACCCGGTTGACGCCAAAAAGTATTTCAAGGAACACCTGGCGGTTGGTGATTACTACGCCGAAGGGCAGACCGTCCCCGGCCAATGGATCGGCAAGGGCGCGGCAGATTTGGGATTGTCCGGCGTAACCACCACCGATGAGTTTGTCCGGCTCTGCGACAATCTTCATCCGCAAACCGGCGAACGGCTGACGCTCCGGCAAAAAACGACACGGGTTGAAAAGGGGATTGATGGCGAAGAACGGCAAGCCGCCAATCGCCGGGTATTTTACGACTTCACCTTTTCCCCGCCCAAATCGGTTTCCATTGCCGCGCTGGTCGGCAACGACGCTCGGATTGTCGAGGCGCATGAGCAGGCCGTGGCGGTGGCGATGAACCAACTGCAAACCTTCGCGGCAACGCGCGTGCGAAAAAACGATGAATGCGCCGATCGGCATACGGGCAACCTCGTGGCCGCGATGTTCCGACATGACACCTCCCGCGCTTTAGATCCGCATCTGCATTCGCATTGCATCGTGTTCAACGCCACGTTTGACCCGGTCGAAAAGCAATGGAAGGCGTTGCAGAACCATGAAATGTTCGCCGCACAAAAATTTGTCGAGAATGTTTATTACCACGAACTCACGCGTGAACTGGTGAAGTGCGGCTATCAGATTGAAAACAAACCGCGCGGCGATTTTGAGATCAAGGGCGTCACGCCGGAACTGATTGACAAGTTTTCCAAGCGGCATCGGGAGATTGACCGGAAAACCAAGGAACTGCTGGCGCGTGAACCGGAAAAGGCGGGGGACAACCTTGCGGCAATTCGGGAGAACATCGCGCACAAGGAGCGGCCACGGAAAATCCGGGACATTGGTTTGGAAAAACTGCAAACGCTGTGGGATGGTCAAATGACGGTGGGCGAAAAGGCTTCGCTGGATGGGCTGACGGCGAAGCCGTCCGTTGCGCCCGTCGCCAGCGAAAAGATTTGCGAGCAGGCGGTCACATGGGCGGAGCAGCATTTGTTTGAACGCCGTTCCATCGTCCATGAGCATGAACTGTGGCGGCACGCGCTGGAACGCGCCAGAGGGCAGGACGTTTCGCTGGCGGACATTCAGGCCGTCACGCAAAAGCGCGGCTACCTGCGCTTTGACCATCATCCCGGCCAAGTCACCACCCGCGAGCATATCGAGCGTGAAATGGAAATCATCCAGACGGCCAAAGAGGGAATTGGCGAATGTCATCCGCTGGTCTGGCAACCAAAGCCGTTCAATCCCATGTTGGATGGGGAACAGCGCGAAGCCCTCGCCGCGCTGGTTTCCAACACGCACCGGGTCGCGGTCTTTCGCGGCGGGGCGGGCACGGGCAAAAGTTTCGTGCTGCGCGAGTTGGTCGGGCAAATCCGCGACGGCGGGCGCGGCGTGGTCGTCCTCGCGCCGCAACGCCAGCAAGTGCTGGACATGGAGCGGGACGGCTTTCCGTCGCCGCTGACGGTCGCCAGCTTCCTGCAAAAGAAAGAACTCAACGCGGGAACGGTGGTCATTGTGGATGAGGCCGGGCAGATTGGGGGCAAGCCGATGTTGGAACTGCTCCGGCTGGTGGTCGAGCGCAATGCGCGGCTGATTTTGTCGGGCGATACGCGCCAGCATGGAGCGGTCGAGGCGGGCGACGCACTGCGGGCGATTGAAAAACATTCGGGCGTCCGGCCAGTGGAATTGACGAACATCCGCCGTCAGAATCCCGCGCTGGCGAAATCCATTGAGGAGCGCAAACACATCAAGGAATACCGGCAAGCGGTCGAGGAAGCGCGCGACGGCAAGTTCACGGAATCGTTTGAACGGTTGGACAAATTAAAAACGATTGAGTCATGCACGCTGGCCGACAAGCATGAAAAACTGACGGCGCGTTATCTGGAACTGGTGAAAGATCATCAATCAACCGTGGTCGTCTCGCAAAGCTGGAATGAGATTCACCAGGTCAATGACGCGATTCGCGTTGCGCTTAAAAACGAAAAGCTCGTCGGCGAATCGGAAACCACGGTCACGACCTTTCAGCCGGTGGATTTGACGGAAGCGCAAAAGCGTGACGCCCGCTCTTACGATGCCAACACCGTGCTGGTGTTCAATCGTGACGTGCGCGGGTTCAAGGCCGGTGAATCGGCCAAGCTGAAAGAAATTTCAGACACGCATTTGCTGGTAGAAACAGATACGCGCATCGTCCCCATTTCATTCAAGCAGTTGGACAAGCTGACGGCCTGCCAGCGCAAGGAACTGGCTTTGGCCGCTGGCGATAAGCTGCAACTCAAGGCCAATGGCCGCAGCGCGGAAAACCGCAAGCTGGTCAATGGCGAACTGGTCACGGTCAAGGCCGTCCAGCCTGACGGCCGCATCGCGCTGGCGGATGGCCGGGTCTTGGATAAAAACTTCCGGCAGTTTGTCCGGGGCTATGCCATCACGTCCTATGCGTCACAAGGCAAGTCGGTGGATCATGTTTTGTTCTCGGATTCGGCGGCGAAGGCCGCGACGAATCAACAGCAATGGTATGTCACCATTTCGCGCGGCAAGAAGGGGATTCATATTTTCACCACCGACAAGGAGCAGTTGCGCGAGAACATCACGCGCAGCGGGGATCGCCCGTCGGTGGTGGATGCGCTGATAGCTCATTACCGGAAACATGATCCGTTCTACCGCCTGATTGAACAACGTTGGGGGCAACGGGTGGCGCTCACCATGACCAACAGCAAACGCGCCAGAGAATTCCGCGAGCTGCGCCAGCGGCAAAACCAAAGTCAGGCGCAAGCGCAAACTGAAACGATCAAGCAGACGGTTGAATCCAATGAGCCGCGCCAGCAACCCGTCCAGACACCGGCGGAAAGCCACATGGCTGAAACAACGGAGCCAAAAATCAAGCCACACCTGATTTTCCCGGAAGTCCCCAAAAAACAGTCGCGCGGTTACAGGCCATGAACGGCTGTCAGTCCAAAGGGTAATCGTCGCGGTCATAATAGTCTGGCGGTTCCTGCAACGGTATGAATGGGTCAAACTGTGGTTCCGATGGTGGTGGCGTTCCCGGCAGATGGATGAAAAGGGCTGGCCGGACATGAGCGGTGGTTTTTCCTCCATTTCGTCGCAATGCACCGCTCAATACCCACGCCAACAAAGCCAGCAAGAGATAGATGGCTCCCATGAGAAAGTAGAGGGCATGTTCGTGGATGAATCCATCAAGGTGTTTCAATCCCGACGCTTCCAGTTCCAGTGCTTTAATTTGCCAAGGTTGCATGATGTCCTCCTTATGCCGCGACGCTTTGCGCCGCTGGTTCGGGGTTGTGGCTTCCAATAATGGCCTTCTGTTGCCGCTCGTATTCGCTTAACGACGGCATTTCCACCGGAGCCTTCCTGGAATATGCCCGCGTCATGGCCTTGCTGTTGTGGCCAAGATTCACCTGGGCATACCGTTCGGGATAGCCCGCCGTTTTTGCCCGTTCTGCCCACGCGTAACGGTAGCTGTGCAGCGAGACACCTTTGATGCCAAGTCCAGTGCAGCGTTGCTTGAACTCCGTGGCGCGGTCACCAGAGCGCACGGTTCGCATATATGGAAACAAGGGGCCGCTCCCCGGCAAGTCGCGCAAGATTTCCGCCATGTCTTCATCAAATCGCATGATGGCAATCGAGCCGGTCTTCTGGCGCGCATAGCTGATAACGTGGTGTTCCCAATCAACATTCTCGGCTTCAAGGAATGCCAGATCGGATTGCGATGCGCCCAGATGCCACGCCAGTTTGTAGAATGCCTTGCGTTCGGGATTGTTTTCGCGGGCGACGATGGCCAGATGTTCGGCCAGCGTGATGCCACGCTTTTCTTTGAACTCAACGGCAGGCCATTGACGTTTCGGCACCAGCGGCCACGGCAGCCAACTCATGTCCACGCAGAAGTTGTGCAACCGCCGCAGATAAACATTCGTCGAGACGGTTCCCATTTGCAGGGCTTTCAAAATGGCCTCGCCCTTGGTTTCAATGATGACCTGCGGCAACAGCATCGCCAGCGCCTTGTCCTTCGCGGCGGTTTTCCAACGGTGCTGGTTCGCTCCTTGTTTGGTGTTAATCAACGACTCAATGGCGTGCTGCCATGTCCGGGTGGTGATGCCGTTGTCACTGCCCGCCAGATATGCCTTGGCGATTTGCAGGTTCAAAACCGGCTGGCGCTCGGAATTGTTTTTGGCCTCGATGATCTGTTGGGCTTCATCGGCATTGCCGGTGTGAAGACTGGTGCGTTTGCCGGTCTTGGTGTCCACGCAGTAGAAACCATTGCCGCGAATGCCACGACGAATTAAGCGATAACGTGTTTTCATAATTTCACGCAATCGCAAGGATAACTGAAACCGGTTCCGCAGAGTTAGCGAGTATCAGGCGGGTTAGCGCCGATTACGCTGGATTCTAACGGAGTTGGAAAAATGGTGTCCGTTTTGGTGTCCGTTGCGGACGCCCTACCTCTTAAACCGTTGCTGCACCCACAGTTCAGATTGGAGGCGAGGGTCGGAATCGAACCGACGGATGAGGCTTTTGCAGAGCCCTGCCTTACCACTTGGCTACCCCGCCACGGGGAATGCAAAGCCTAATTTTCTTTCTCCTTCTGTGCAAGCGCAATCAAACGCTACTCAGGATGAACTTCCGATCCGGTCTCGATTTACCCAAAAGTCGATATCCCGATCTTGGATTTTCTCCGGCAAGCCGATCAACGCCTTGGTCTAACCGTCAGTGTTTTAGTGGCCCCGCAGCAGGCGGTCGCGGCCAGCCAACCTGGCTTTGAGCATTTCCATAAATCCGGTAGCGATGCGGAATCAGATTGGAGAAAAGCGGGCTTGTTGGCGGTTGGCTTCGCTTCGGCTCAGTTAGTTACAGGGTTTGCAAAACTGCGCCGATACCAAAGCCTCGCCCATCAACAAAAAGCCTCATTCCGCCTCGCGACATCATTTCTCTCAATGGTTTAGTTGCTCGCCAGAACCAGGTTTTTGAGGGTCGGGGAAGCGACGCCGCCTTTGGCTTCTTTGGTGACGGCAAACTGGCCGGCGATCTTGATGGCTGCCGCCGCGGTGAAATCCATGCGGATATTGCCGCCCTCGCTCACATGAAACACGCCGGCGGCCACCGGCTTCTGGTCGTCAATCACCCACAGCTCATAGTCGCGATCCACTGGCAGCGGCTTCAAGTTTTGCGCCACGAAAACGCCCGCCTGCCGCTGGTTGTCCCACAGCGAAACGGCGATGGCCTTGGGCGCATCGGCCAGGAGGGAATTGAGCATGGCAATCTTCAGGTTTGCCAGCCGGTTGGTCGCCTGCAACGCGAGCACGCTCTGTTGCAAGGCATTCGTGGCGGTCTGCAATGACTGCGCAAGCTGGTTCAAGCCGGTGATTTGCCCGGCTTGGGCGGTGAGGGTCTTCCGCAGTTGCGTGTCCTGCACATTCAGGACGAGGCACAAGGCGGCGAAGGCTGCGGCCAGCGCCCACGGCAACCAGGTCAGGGGGCTAAATTTTCGTTCCGGCAGGGAAACCAGTTTTTGTTCCGGCGCGACTTGGGCCAGAATTTTGGCGCGCAACTGCGGCGGCGGTTCCACTGACGGCACGGTGCCGGCAAGCGCCCCGGTGGCCGTGCTTAACCGGGCCACATACGCCTGCAACTCCGGGTCAGCGTGCAGCTTCTGCTTGAATTCGCGCGCCTCGGTCGCGTTCAGCGCCCCCAGCACATGCAACGAGGCCTGTTCTTCCATGCGCTCGTCCATCATAGAAGGCCCTCCAGTTGGTCGCGCAGCTTCAGCAGGCCGCGGCGGATGCGCGCCTTGATGGTGCCAAGGGGCTCGTTCAGTTTTTTGGAAATCTCATCCTGGGTCAGGCCAGAAAAATACGCCAGCTCAATGGCCCGGCGCTGTTCGGCGGGCAGACCGGTGATGGCGGATTGGATCAAGCTGGCCTTTTCGTGGCCATGAACGGTTTCATTGGCGGTATCGGCAATGTCGGCGGCCACGGCCTGTTCCGCCCCGGCTTCCTCCGCGAGGCGGGTGCGGCGTTGCGAGGCGCGGATGCGGTCAATGGCGCGGTTGCGAACCAGAATGGCCACCCAACTGGATGCCTTGCCAAGCTGGGGATTGAAGCGGCCGGCTTTTTCCCAAATTTGGACGAAGACTTCCTGCAGGACATCCTCAGCCTCCCCGGCGTCGTTGAGGATTTTAGAGGCGACGGAAAACATCAACGTGGCATGACGGTCGTAGAATTCCCCAAACGCCGCGCGATTACCGGCGGCGATTTGCCGCAGCAGTTCAATGTCGCGATCCTGGGCTTCCAACTCGTTCACAGGTTTGGTTAAAAAGGTCAAAGCGCCAGCCGGTCTGGCGTCCCAAAGGGACCAGACCGGCACAAATTTAGTTTGCGCGCATAAGCTCATAACAAAACCGGCAACCCGATACAAGTTGGCATCTTCAAGGGAACAACGCCCGGCGACGCCCGGCGGATGCAGAAAAGTTTTTGCATCCAAAGCCACGCGGCAGACGATTTAACCATGAAACGTGAACATGAATGACAACCGGCCAGCAAAAGGGGCGACCCAGCGCAATAATCTAGGTTCGTTCATCCGCTGGTTTGACTCCGACTACGGCAACGAGGACCTGGCCGCGATCCGCGCCAAGCCGGACAAGGTGGAACTCGTGCGCGTGCTGCCGTTTGTATTTCTGCACCTCGGCTGCCTCGGCGTGATCTGGGCCGGCTGGAGCTGGACGGCGGCGGCGGTGGCGGCGGCTTTGTATCTCGTGCGGATGTTCGCCATCACCGGTTTTTATCACCGCTATTTTTCGCACAAGACGTTTCACACATCGCGCGCGGCGCAATTTCTGTTCGCGCTGCTCGGCGCGACGGCGGTGCAGCGCGGTCCGCTGTGGTGGAGCTACCAGCACCGGCATCACCACAAACATTCCGACGAAGAAGAGGATGTTCACTCCCCGACCGTGCGCGGTTTCTGGTGGTCGCACATCGGCTGGATCACCAGCGGCAGAAATTTTCCGACGGACTACTCGCAGGTGCGAGACCTCGCGAAATTTCCCGAACTGGTTTTTTTGAACCGCTTTGATTCACTCGTGCCGTTCGGTTTTGCCATCGCGCTGTTCACGCTCGGCCATTTTCTGGGCACCTATTTTCCGGCGCTGGGCGTGACCGCGTGGCAGCTGCTGGTCTGGGGATTCTTCATCAGCACCACGGTTTTGTTTCACGCGACTTCCAGCATCAACTCGCTCGCGCACCTGCTCGGCAAACGCCGCTACGAAACCCAGGACAACAGCCGGAACAGCCTTTTGCTCGCACTCGTCACGCTCGGCGAAGGCTGGCACAACAATCATCACCGCTACATGACCGCCGCGCGCCAGGGTTTTTACTGGTGGGAAATTGACATTTCCTACTACCTGCTCAAGGTGCTGGCGTGGACCGGTCTCATCTGGAATTTAAAACCGGTTCCGCTGGCCGCCTATGAAAATGAACATCGAATTCGCACCCCAAGAAATATTCGCGCCAGCCATTCGCCACGCGCATGAAGCGGGTTGCCATCATCGGAACAGGGATCGCCGGTTTGGGGTGCGCCCATTTTCTGCACCGCCGATTCGACCTGACGCTTTACGAAAAAAACAACTACGCGGGCGGCCACTCGAATACGATTGCGGTGGCTGAAGAAAACCGCGCGGTGCCGATTGACACCGGCTTCATGGTATTTAACGAGGTGACATATCCAAATCTCACGCGGCTGTTCAAAAAGCTGGGCGTCGCCGTCAAGCCGACGAACATGTCCTTCAGCGTCCAGCATCGGCCGACCGGCTGGGAGTATTGCGGCTCCAGCCTAAACCACATTTTCGGCCAGCGGAAAAATTTGTTCCGCCCGCGCTTCTGGAAAATGATTTTGCAGATCAATCGATTCAACACCGAGGCGATGGAGGCTTTGGCCGCGCCGAAATATCAAAACCACACGCTCGGCGAATACGTCCGCGAACGAGCTTACGGCGATGATTTCCTCAATTTATATCTCGTGCCGATGAGCTCCGCCGTCTGGTCCACGCCGCCGGAATTGATGCTGGAATTTCCCGCCGTCGCGCTGCTGCGTTTTTTTCACAACCACGGCTTTCTCGGCCTGCACACGCAGCATCCGTGGCTCACGGTGGTCAACGGCGCCAAAGCCTACGTCGAAAAAATCACCGCGCCGTTCCGCGAAATGATTAAGTTAACATCCGGCGCGACGTCCGTTCGCCGCGAAGGCAACGGCGTGAAAGTCACCGATGTTTCCGGTCGCACGGAAAATTTCGACCAGGTCATTTTCGCGAGCCATGCGGACGAAACCTTGAAGCTGCTGGCCGAGGCCGACGGGCAAGAGCGCAAGCTGCTGGGCGAATTCAAATACCAGCCCAACTCCGCGCTGCTGCACACCGATGAGTCCGTGATGCCCAAAACCAAATTGTGCTGGTCGGCGTGGAATTACCGGATTGATTTTGGCGCGGACAAAAAAATCAGACCCGCGACGATTTATTGGATGAACCGCCTGCAGGGCGTTTCTGACCGCCGAAACTATTTCGTCTCCATCAACGGCGAAAACTCGGTGAATCCAAATAGCGTGCTCAAGCGTATTCAATATGAGCATCCGGTTTTCAGTCTTGGTGCCATCCGGGCGCAAACCGAATTGCCCAAACTAAACGAGCGCATGACCAACGTCTTTTTTTGCGGGAGTTATTTCCGCTACGGCTTTCACGAGGACGCCTTCACGTCCGCGCTCGATCTTTGCCGGCGGCTCACCGGCGAAAGGCTGTGGTCATGAATTCCTGCCTCTACGAAGGTTCCGTGATGCATCATCGGTTCACGCCGAAGGTTCACCATTTTCAGCACGACATTTTCATGTTTTACCTGGATTTGGATGAGCTGGATCTGGTGGCGAAGAAAATCTTCTCGTTCGGCCACAACCGCAAAAACCTTTACAGCTTCCGCGATGCCGACCACGAACCCGCCGGCGAAAATCCGCTCAAGGAACGGGTCCGGGAGTTTTTACGCCGGAACGGAATTGACCTCGGCCCGTTTGGCCGGGTGATGCTGCTCACGCTGCCGCGCGTTTTGGGGTACGGGTTCAATCCCATTTCCATTTACTACTGTTTTGATGAAGCGGGCGAACCGGTCGGTTCCGTTGCCGAAGTCGGCAACACGTTTCGCGAAATGAAATTGTTTCTGCTGCGGCGCGAAGAGCTGGAAGCCGGTGCGACCTTCAAAAAAATTGTGCCAAAACACTTTTACGTCTCGCCTTTTTCAGAATTAGATTTGAGCTTTGATTTCAAACTGAAAATTCCCGGCGACAAGCTGGACATCAAAATTGACGACTACGCCGGCGGAGAAAAGGTTTTGATCAGCACCCTCGCGGGCCGGCGGGCCGAATTGACCAACCGCAAGCTTACGTGGTTTACAGTCAAGTATCCGCTGGTCACGCTGAAAGTAATTCTTTTGATCCACTGGCACGCGCTGCGGCTCTGGCTCAAGCGCGTCCCGTTTTATCGCAAGGCCGAAAACGCCGCGCTGCAACGCGAGGTCTTGCGTCCCTACTCAACCCTGCCGGCGAGGACAAAATGAATCAAAGCAAAACCATTTCCGCTCAAGCGGAGCGCGGCCATGTGCGTAGCACCAGCCGCAGCACGCTACTCATTTCAAACCATGCTCGCATATCGCGCGCTGCGGCTGATCCTGCGGATACAGCCGCGCTCCGGCCAAAATCATTTTACGAACGCGTCGTCATGCAAACGCTGGAGCGGATGACGCTGGGCGGTCTGCAACTGGAATTGCCGGACGGCACCAAAAAAACCATCGGCCAGCCGGATGCGAAAATTTCCGCCAGCGTCCGCGTTTTGAACCGGGATTTCTTCAAACGCTGCGTCTTGTTTGGCGACATTGGTTTCGGCGAGGCCTTTGTGGATGGCGATTGGGACACCGACGACATCACCAAAGTCATTTCGTGGTTCATTTTGAATGTGGAAAATTCACCGGCGATGTCCGGCGCGCGCGGCAAAAAGGTGCTCATCAATCTGCTCGGCTGGCAGAACCGCCTCAGCCATTTGCTGCGGCCGAACAGTCTCAGCACCAGCCACCGCAACATTTCCGAGCATTACGATTTGGGCAACGAATTTTACAAATTGTTCCTCGACCCGACGATGACCTATTCGTCAGCGCTGTTTGATGAACAGGGCGGCGTCCCGGCAGAGCGCCGCCAACTTTCCGTAACGGATTCGACGGCGCTCGGCCGAGACGCCGCTACGCAAACATTGGAGGAAGCACAAATTGCCAAATACGACCGGCTCTGCCACCAGTTGAAACTCAAGGCCGGCGAACAGGTTTTGGAAATTGGCAGCGGCTGGGGCGGATTTAGTTTGCACGCGGCCAAAAATTACGGCGTGCGCATCACGACCGTCACGATTTCCGAGGAGCAGTTCAAATACGCCCGAGAACTTTTTCAGAAAGAAGGCCTGGCCGACCAGATTGAAATCAAGCTGCTGGATTATCGCCGGCTCACCGGCCAGTTCGACAAAATTGTTTCCATCGAAATGCTCGAAGCCGTCGGCGACGCGTATCTCGAAACGTATTTTGCCAAGTGCCATGAGGTATTGAAGCCGGGCGGTTTGCTTGCCTTGCAGATGATCACCTGTCCCGATTCGCGCTATGATTCGCTCCGCAAAAATGTGGACTGGATTCAAAAGCACATCTTTCCCGGCTCGCTGCTGCTCTCGGTTCATCGCGTCAACGAAGCGCTCCGCAAAACCGGCGATTTGTTTCTGCATGACTTAAAAGATCTCGGACTTTCCTACGCTGAAACGCTTAAGCGCTGGCGGGTCGCCTTCAATCAAAACGAAGCCGCCGTCCGCGCGCTGAAGTTTGACCGGCGCTTCATCCGCAAGTGGAATTACTACCTATCCTACTGCGAAGCCGCGTTCGCCAGGCGCAACATCAGCGTCGTGCAGGCCATTTACACGCGGCCGAACAATCCGACTTTGACAAACCTATGATCTGGATTCTGCGCATCGCCTTCGGCGGCGTCCTCGTGACCATGCTCTGGGCGACAAGCTGGGCAAGCTATCAGTGCGCGCTGTGGAAAACGCCGCAGGCGCTCGTCATGCATCCATGGTTCATCGCCACGCTGTTCGACTGCTACTTTGGTTTTCTGACCTTTTACGCCTGGGTAGCCTACAAGGAAACCGGCTGGCGCGCGCGCGCCGCGTGGCTTGCTGCGATCCTACTGCTCGGCAACATCGCCATGTCGAGCTATATGCTCATCACGCTGTTCCGCCTGCCGGCAAACGCGACGATCGAACAAGTTTTGCTCCGGCAAAGAAAATGAATCCAGATGCCATGCCGCCCGCCGCCCAATCATCGCGCCTGAAAAAATTCTGGCAGGAACGCGTTATGGCCCTGATCAAGGCGCAGTTCACGCAGGGCTTCACGCCGCAAAAGATTTCGCTGACCGTCACTTTGGGCGTGACGCTGGGCATTTTCCCGATATTCGGAGCGACGACCACGCTGTGCGCGCTGGCGGGGTTTTGGCTCAAGCTCAACCAGCCCGTCATACAACTCGTCAACTATCTGGTTTCCCCGCTGCAACTGGCCCTGATTTTGGTTTTCGTCCGCATTGGCGAATGGATCATGCGGTCCCCGCGCGTGGGTTTTTCCATACCCGAACTATTCCGCAAGTTCCACGAATCCCCCGCGAATTTTTTTCGCGAGTTCGGCCTGACGGGCTTGCACGGCATCATTGCGTGGCTCGTCCTGGCGCCATTTTTCGCGGCGCTGATTTATTTTCTGCTGCTGCCGCCGCTGAAGAGGCTGGCCGTAATAAAACGATAAAATGCTGACCCAATTTTTCAACGCCCTTTGGCCGGTGGCTATTTTTGCCATGGTGCTGATGCTTGTGATATGGTGGCTCGCGCTGCGGATCAACAACCTCGGCATTGTGGATATCGCCTGGTCGGCAGCCTTCGCGCCGGCGGCGGTTTTTTGCGCCGCGGCCACGCACGGCGATCCGGCGCGGCGCTGGCTCATTGCCGGCATGGCGACGCTCTGGAGCCTGCGGCTGGGAACGCATTTGTATATTCGCGTCGTCGGCCAGCATCCGCACGAAGACGTGCGCTATGCGCAAATGCGGGTGAAATGGGGCGCACATCTGAAATCAAAGGTGCTGATTTTCTTTGAGCTACAAGCCGTTTTGATTGGGCTATTATCCACGCCATTTTTAATCGCGTGCCTGAATCCGCGTCCGGGCATTTCCATTTTGGAATGGGCGGGCGTTGCGGTGTGGGCGGTGGCGATGGCCGGGGAAAGCCTGGCAGACTGGCAGTTGAAACAATTCCGGATGCGTCCTGAAAACAGAGGCAAAATTTGCCAGGGCGGTTTGTGGAATTACTCGCGACATCCGAATTATTTTTTCGAGTGGCTGGTGTGGGTGGGATTTTTCCTGTTCGCCTGGGACTCGCCCGGCGGTTGCTACACCGTGCTGTGTCCGGGGCTGATGCTTTTCTTTTTGCTGCGCGTCACCGGCATTCCGCTGACCGAGGAACTTTCCGTGAAAAGCAAGGGCGACGCGTATCGCGAATACCAGCGCACCACCAGCGCATTCGTGCCGTGGTTTAAGCAAGCCGCAAAATGAAGAAGATCAACTTGCCAACTAATAAAAGCTTTGCCAAGCCGCGAGGTTTTGGAGTGCCCAGCCCCCGGTCGCATTTCAACGCACGCCAGCATACCCAAAGCGCCAGGGCTGGCGCAGTCCACGACGCTGGCGCGCATCATGGACACGACCCACTATCATCCTGACCTATGAACACTGAACAAACCCTGACGTTCAAGCCGGTGCTCGAAACCAATCACCTGGCGCGGCCGAAGCCGACGCTGCGGCTGGACCGGTTGCTGGAAAAAAACCGACTGCCGGACTGGCTTATCCGCCTGGGCATCCGGCGGCTGCTGCGGGAGCGGCTGCGCGAGGAAAATCAGGGCAGCGCCGGCGCGCAACAGGCGCATCTGCTCAAGCTCGTTGAAGCGCTGAAGCAAAGCCCCATCGCCATCGAGACGAAAGCCGCGAACGAACAGCATTACGAGGTGCCGACGCAGTTTTATCAACTTTGCCTCGGCGCGCGGTTGAAATACAGCGGAGCCTTATGGCCGGCGGGCGTGAACACGCTGGATGCCGCCGAAGAAACGATGCTCAAGCTGACCGGCAAGCGCGCGCGGCTCGCGGACGGTCAAAACATATTAGAACTCGGCTGCGGCTGGGGTTCGCTGTCGCTATGGATGGCGGAACAATATCCGAACGCGCGCATCACCGGCGTTTCCAATTCCGCGACGCAGAAGCAGCACATTGATGCCGAGGGGCAGAAGCGCGGGCTGAAAAACTTGCGCATTATCACCTGCGACATGAACCAGTTCGACACGGCCGAAAAATTCGACCGCGTGGTCTCCGTGGAAATGTTCGAGCACATGAAAAACTATGAGCAGCTCCTGGCGAACATTTCCCGCTGGCTCAAGCCGGACGGGAAATTATTCGTCCACATTTTCACGCACAAGGAATATGCCTATCATTTCGTTGCGCGCGACGAGTCCGACTGGATGGCGCGGTATTTTTTCACCGGCGGCATCATGCCGAGCGACGATCTGCTGCGGTATTTTCAGAAAGATTTGAGCATCGAAAATCATTGGCGCGTCAACGGCACGCATTATCAAAAAACCGCCGAAGCGTGGCTAGCGAACATGGACGCGCACGAAGCTGAAATCCGCCCGCTGTTCGCCCAAACTTACGGCGCGGAAAACGAAACGCGCTGGTGGGTCTATTGGCGCGTGTTTTACATGGCCTGCGCGGAGCTCTGGGGCTTTCGCAACGGCGAGGAATGGCTGGTCTCGCACTATTTGTTTCGCAACCAGCGCGCTTAATTTTTTGATCATGAAGGCGGCAAAGAATAGCATCAAATCCGCCCGCTGGGTTTGCTCAATCCCGGGGGTTGCGCTCGGGTGCCTGATCTTTTTTGCGGGCAACATCCTGGCGGAAGATTATGCCTTCAGCAATTCGCTGGCGCAGGCCGCGCTCGCCGAAAAGCGCGGCGATATGCCGACAGCGATCAGACTTTTTACCGAAGCCGAACGACGGGAGTCCGCCAACGCAGCCGGCTTGTGCTTGCTGGCACGGCGCTATTGTGATTTGACGTACTTGACGAATTCGACCGCCACGCACAAGGAATTGGTCGGCCGCGCGCTGGCGTGCGCGCTGCAGGCGGTCAAAGTGGATTCCAACAACGCCACGGCGCACGCCTGCGTGGCCGTTTGCTACGCCAAAAGCTGCGCCGATGCGGACATCAAAACCCGGCTGGCATACTCGCGCCGGTTCAAGCTGGAGGCCGAGAAAACCATCGCGCTCGATCCGACGCAGGACGTCGCGTATTATCTGCTGGGGCGCTGGCATTATGGCGTGGCCAACATGGGGCTGGTTTCCTGGGCGCTCGTGAAAGTCGTTTATGGCGGAATGCCGGAAGCGAGCAATGCGGAAGCCATCGCCAATTTCAAAAAGGCCATTGCGCTGGCACCGAACCGAATCATGCATCACGCCGGCCTGGCGATGGTCTATGACGCCACCGGCGAAATGAAGCTGGAGATCGCCGAATTGGAAAAATGCCGGGCGCTAAAACCCACCGTCCCTGAAGACCAGGACGCGCAACGCGACGCGGAGAAAAAGCTGGCCGAGCTTCGCCAATAATATATTCCGCCCATGAAGTGTTTCACCCGGGTCAGTTTCGTCAGCGCAGCGATTTTAATTTGCGCTTTTTTGAACGGCTGCGCCTCGCATCTGCCTTTCAGCGTCAAAGTCCAGCGGAACCTCGAATACGCGCAAGCCGGCGGCCAATCCCTGCGGCTGGATATTTATGCGCCGCGCCAGCCGGCGGGCAAACTGCCGGTGGTGGTCTGGATTCACGGCGGCGCGTGGAACAGCGGCAGCAAGGATTATTGTCCGATAGGATTCATGGCGGCGCAAAACCTGGCGATTGTGAGCATGGATTACCGGCTCGACACCGTCGCGCCGTTTCCCGCGCAACTTTACGACTGCAAGGCCGTCATCCGCTGGCTGCGCGCCAACGCGGAGAAATTCAACCTCGACAAAAATCACATCGGTATTTTCGGCGCTTCAGCCGGCGGCCAGCTGGCCTTGCTACTGGCGACGACCGCCGACCAGCCGCAGCTTGAAGGCGAGGTTGGCGGCAACCTCAATTTTTCCAGCCGGGTGCAATGCGTCTGCGCATTTTATCCGCCGACGGATTTGAACCGGCTGGTGACCGATCCGAAAATCCGCGCCAATGCCAACGGCGAGGTGGCCAAACTGATCGGCGGGGCGGTGGCGCAAAATGTGGACAAAGCCATCGCCGCCAGCCCGCTGACGCATGTGGATAAGAATTGCGCGCCGGTTTTTCTCCTGCACGGCGGCGCGGACACGCTGGTGCCGCCCGAACAAAGCCGGATTTTTTACGCCGCGCTCCAGCGGGCCGGCGTGGAAGCGCAGCTGGAAATCATTCCCAAGAAAGGCCACGGCATCATCGCGCCACCGCCGGTGGCGGCAAAGATTTTTCAATTCTTCAACCAGCATCTCGGCCGGCGATGAAGGGGGTTTGCGGGCCAAACACGATTCCATTTCGGCGGCGCAAGAAATGAAAATCGCGGGTGGATTTGTGGCGGCGGATGAGGCATCTTGGCGGCGACACCAGCAATTGAGGAATAATTATGTCGCAAGCCATCATGGATCCGGAAAAGGTGCGGCGGTTCGCCGAGGAACTGCAGCGCTTCAACAGCGAGATTGAAAACCGCATGGTGATGCTGCACGCGCGGTTTGCGGCGCTGGGCGACACCTGGTCGGATCAGGAGCATGAAAAATTTTCCGAGGAGTTCAAGCAGGCGCTGAAGGCGCTGAAAAAATTCACCGAACTATCCAAGGAGCACACGCCGTTTCTGCTGCGCAAGGCCCAGCGCATCGAGGAGTATCTTAACCAGCGTTGAACATGGCCGGCCAAGCGCAGATCACTTCGGTTGAAGCCATGGAAGCATTCCGGGCGGACCTCGTTGTGTATCTCGCGCAGATGAAACCGGTGCTGGACGAGGTCACGAGCGAGGTGCTGCACACGCGCGCGTGGCTGCAGGATGACCGGCGGCGGCATTGGCAGCAGGAGCTGCGCGTGCGCGGCCGGCGGCTGGAGGAGGCCAAGCAGGAACTGTTCAACGTCTCGTTGTCCAAGAACAATGAGGCCGGCAGTTTTCAGCAGATGGCCGTGCAGCGGGCGCAACGCGAAGTGCGGGCGGTGGAGGACAAGCTGGCGGTCATCAAAAAGTGGGAACGGGAACTGGAAGACCGGTCCGCGCCGCTGGTGAAGCAGATGGAACAACTGCACGGTTTTCTGACCGTTGAAATGGCGCGGTCGGTTGCCTATCTTGAGCTGGCACTCAGGGCGCTGGACGCCTACCAAAGCGTGGCGGCGCCGCCCGCGGCGGAAAAGACCGAGGAACCAAAATGAATTTGAGTGGAAACAAAGGCCGGCTCGTCGGGCTGACGCGGGATATTTCGCTTCGCTGGGCGGACACGCGGGCCCATTGGCGCGACGCCAAGAGCGAGGAGTTTGACCGCCGGTTCATGGTGGAACTTTCAGCGAGCGTCGGCCGGACGGTGCTCATTCTGGAAAAACTGGAGGAGCTGTTGAAAAAAGTGAGGAGCGACTGTGAATAGCCTGCGCGGGGTCAAGGAAATGCTCGCATTGCTGGAAGCGTTGAAGCAGAACGTCCGCGAATTTGCCGCGCGCGAGGAAAAAATGGGAAGCGAATTTCGGAGCCAGACCGCCGCCGAGCTGCGGGATTTTGCCGGCCGGAATCAGACGCAGGAAGCCGCCGCCATGGCGCAGGAAATGAACCTGGCCGAGGATCAAAAAAGGGAAACGGATCAATTCCGAGCCCGGTTTGATCGGCGCAAGGCCTGGATCAACACCGCGCATGCCGCCGTCAGCCGGCAGGTGCTGAACTTGATCGGCGAGCAGGACGCCCAATGGAAAGACCGCACGCACCAGGGCGTACAGGCGGCGGAAATCCGGCGCGATGAGGCGCTGGCCAACGCCGCCGCCGCCTACGAAAATTATCAACAGCACCTGTCCGAAGCCGGGAATGTCTGGAGCCAGCTGGACGCGGCGGCGCGCAGCGCGTTTGGCGGCTACGGCAAATTCCGGCGGCGGCTGGCGGGGGATCGGACCGGGCCGGCGGAGCCGGAGGTTTCCGGAGACCAAAATGCGCTGTTCACGAACCTGCAAAAGACCCAGGAAAAAATCGCCGGCGACCTGGCGCGCTTTGGAAAACTGCCGCTGCCGAAAATTTTCAGATTTCTTCCCATCGGGCTGCTGGCGGGGCTGTTGCTCGCCGTCGCGGCGGCGGATCCGGTGCTGGCGCATTTCGGAAAAAATCTAATTTCCCATGGGGAAGCCGGCGGGGCGTTGGCGGCATTGGCGCTGGTCGTGGTGATTTACATTTTTGGCGGCCGCGCCGCCGAACCGCTGGCGACCACGATGGCCGGCGATCTCGCCAAGGCGCGGCGGCTGTTTGATGCCTGCCTGGAACAATCCGCCGCGCATTGGCAAGCGGAACAGGAGCGGATCAAAAGCGAATTCGAGGAAACCAAGCGCGCGATCAACCAAGAATGGCGGCAGGCGGTCAAGGGCATCAGCAGCCTGCGCGGCGAGCAGCCGGCGGTGGTGGCCGAAAAGGCGGCCCGCCTCGGGCAGAAAAACGACCAGTGGTATCTCAAGGAAATCGGGCAGATTCAACAGCGCCACGACCAAGTCCGGGCGCAACTAAAAGCAGCGGACCACGAGCAGGTTCAACGGCTCGCCGAGGCGCATAAAGCCAGGATGACGCAGATCGAAGGCGAGCAACAACGACGCTGGCAGGAACTGGAGACGGACTGGAAAAACTGTCTGCAGCCGCTAGCTGAGCAGTTGCGCGAAACCAATGATGCCGCCGAAAAACTTTGCCCGGCCTGGGAAGCGCCGGCGTGGAAAAACTGGACGCCGCCAAGCCATTTTCAAAACGCCGCGAAATTTGGAAAATTGGAGGCAGGCGTGGAGAAATTCGTCGGCGCCTTGCCGAAAGATCCGCGCTTGAAATGGTTCGGGCCGGCCACCCTTTCCGCGCCATTGTCGCTCATCTGCCCGGCGCAAGGCTCCATTTTATTCGAGTCCGGCAAGACCGCCGGCGACGAGGCGTTTGGCGCGATCAACAACATCATTTTCCGGCTGCTGGCCACCACGCCGCCGGGCAAATTGAGTTTCACGATTTTCGACCCGGTCGGCCTCGGCCAGAATTTCGCCGCGCTGACGCACCTGACGGATTACGACGAGAGCAGCATTAACAGCCGCATCTGGACGCAGTCGGCGCAGTTCGAGGAAAAGCTCGCGGAGCTGAACGAGCACATGGAAAAAATCATCCAGATGTATCTGCGCAACGAATACGCAACCATCGCGGATTACAACGCGCAGGCCGGCAGCGTGGCGGAGAAATATCATTTCCTGGTCATCGCGTCGTTTCCGGTGAATTTCAGCGAAACCGCCGCGCGCCGGCTGCGCAACATCGCCGCCAACGGCGCGCGCTGCGGCGTTTACACGCTCATCCATTGGGATCAGCGCAGCCCGCTGCCGCAGGAATTCGTGCCCGACGAGCTGCGCCAGAACAGCGTGTGCCTCATCCGGACGGACAACGGTTTTGAATTGTCCGAATGGCGCGCGCCGGGAGTGAAATTGATGCTGGACGCCCCGCCGTCGCCGGAATTCGCCACCGATTTTCTGCATCAAATCGGGGAGCGCAGCAAAAATTCCAACCGGGTGGAGGTGCCGTTCGAGCAGGTGGCCCCGGCGGAAACGGACGTATGGACCGAGGAAACCACCGAGCTGCTGCGGGTGCCGATCGGGCGTTCCGGCGCGACGAAGCTGCAATATCTGGAAATTGGCAGCGGCACGCGCCAGCACGCGCTGCTCGCGGGCAAAACCGGTTCCGGCAAATCCACCCTGTTCCACGTCATCATCACCAACCTCGCGCTGCGGTGCAGCCCGGAACAGGTGGAATTTTACCTCGTGGATTTCAAGAAGGGCGTCGAGTTCAAATGCTACGGCAGCCGCCGCCTGCCGCACGCGCGCGTCGTGGCCGTGGAGAGCGACCGCGAATTCGGCTTGAGCGTCTTGCAGCGCGTGGATGACGAGTTGCGCCGGCGCGGCGATCTGTTCCGCAAGATCGGGGCGCAGGATCTGGCGGGCTACAAGCGCGCCGGCGGCACGGAAGCCATGCCGCGCTCACTGCTGATGATTGACGAGTTTCAGGAATTTTTCACCGAGGAAGACCGCGTTTCGCAGGGTGCGGCGGTATTGCTGGACCGCATCGTCCGGCAGGGCCGCGCGTTTGGGATTCACGTCATCCTCGGCTCGCAGACGCTCGGCGGCGCTTACACGCTGGCCCGCGCGACCATCGGGCAGATGGTCATTCGCATCGCGCTCCAATGCAACGAGGCCGACGCCTATCTCATCATGGACCAGGATAATCCCGCGCCGCGCCTGCTCTCGCGGCCCGGCGAAGGCATTTACAACGATGCGGCCGGGGCCATTGAAGGCAACAGCCCGTTCCAAGCCGTCTGGCTCTCCGACAAAACGCGCGACAGCTGGCTGGCCAAAATCCGTGAACGCGCCGACCACAATCCGAATCAATATCCCGGCCCGATTGTGTTTGAAGGCAACGCGCCGGCGGATGTGCGGGAAAATTTTTCATTGCGCACAGCGCTGCAAAAGGTCCCGGGGCAAATTCCGGCGGCGGCCAGCATCTGGCTGGGCGCGCCGAACTCGATCAAAGGCCCCACGGAAGCAACTTTTCGGCGGCAGAGCGGCGGCAATTTGCTGGTCGTTGGCCAAAGCGAGGAGCGCACGGGCACCCTATTGTCCGTCGCGCTGGTTTCGCTGGCGGCGCAATATCCGAAAGCGGCCGCGCGGTTTGTGGTGCTGGACAGCACGCCGCCGGGATTTCCGCAGCGCGAATTTTTGCAGAGCGTCATCCGGGCGCTGCCGCAGGAAGTCGGGCAGGGCAGCAATAGCAACCTGGCCGAAGTGATGACCGGGCTGGCGGAGGAATTAAAGCGCCGCGCGGAAAATGAATCCGCCGGGCCGGAAATTTTCCTGCTGATTCAAGGGCTGCAAAATTTCAAGAAGCTGCGGCAGGAGGATGAGTTCAGTTATGCCAGCAGCAGCGGCGAGGCGCCGAATCCCGCCGCCATTTTGCTGAACCTGATCACCGAAGGCTCGGCGCGCGGCATCCACGTGATCGCCACGTGCGACACTTACAACAACGTCAGCCGCTCTCTGGGCCGGAAAACCTTGAGCGAATTTGAAATGCGCGTGGTGTTCCAGATGAGCGCGAGCGACTCGGCCAGCTTGATTGACTCGCCCGGGGCCGCGACGCTCGGCCTGCATCGCGCGCTGTATTATAATGATCGCGAAGGCAGCTTGGAAACGTTCCGGCCGTATGCGCAGCCGGGCGGTGACTGGGTGGAGAAAGTTGCCCGACAACTAGGCAACGTATCCGTTTGAAAGCGGGCAACGTCCGGCCTGGTCATTGCCCAAAGTCGGGCTGGTTGCTGGCATGATCGAAAGTGAAACGCGCTCCCCTCAGAAGGTGACTCTCTTCCCTGAACAGGAAACCCGCTCCCTTCAGCAGGAAACGCTCTTCCCTCGGAGTAAAATTGGCAAATATACACATGACGCTTTGCCGCTAACGTAGAAAGCCAGCCAAGGCGGGGCGGGTGTTGGGCAGGGCAGCTTCGCGGACGAGGTTGCCCGCAACATCCAGCACGCAGACGTGATGTTGCCGATCACCGAGATCTAAGCCGAGGGTGAACCCGCGGACGACAGCAGGCGTGCAGGTGGAAACAATGGACGGAGCGGGACGGTTTTTATTAATGGTGGTTTTCATAGGCATACTTTATCACCAACGCGTCATTGCGTCAGTGGTCACAACTCGTTCACAATCTCACAGGTTCTGTTCACTCAGATACACTGCACCATCAAGATGCTCTACTTCTTCGATCTTTCCAAGTGGCACATGTGCCGGATCGAAGATCCATACGTAAGCATAGTGTGCGTGTGAACCGAAGCGAACCACGACATGGGCGGGAAGGGCACGAAGCATCTCCTGATCCGCACGAAGCCAAGAATCTCTCTTGTCTGGAGTCAGCAGGGAATCCAGTTTGGTGATCGCAGTACAGTTAGTCTCCCAATCTGCCCCCGCTTGAAAATTACTCAGGACAAACTTCGCTTCCTTTTCTAAAGCATCTGCCCCACCCGCGTCTCTTATTGCAGCTTCTGCTTTCTGCTTCAGGTCGCTATGCGACAGCGGACGTTCTTCTATAGAGCAGCTCACAAGAAACATGGAAGCCATTAAAACAACTATTGCCAAGATATTTGAGGCTGTTGCTTTCATAAAATGCTCGATGTGGCCTAGCCAGTATGGCTGGCAATGAAAGTGAATAAGGTGTCTGCTCTCCGAGTTAAACGTGGGTTGCACCGCGTGAACGGTGCCGAGCCACAGATTGTGAGACTCACGCCCCAGACAACCGACATTAGGAAAACAGACGCCATGACGAAATACATACTGCGCCAACCGAAACCTGTCCAGCCGCAAAAATCAAGCCGTTCACCCCGCCCCAAACCCATCTCGTGGCTGCCTTGGGTAGCCACAATTAAGCCGGAGCGCTTCGTTGGTTGGACGTTAAACGGAAAAGCATACTTTTCCGGCAGGAATGCTTTTTATCAGTTGACCTATCGGGCTTGATAGGTGTTAGGCCACTGGTCAATCATACTCATTTCATCTGCTCGATAAGCTTCCAATCATTCGAGTCAACGCAAAATAATCTCTCTGACCGAGGCTCATACGCATAAACAGGTGCGCCGGTCTTGTTAATAATATAAATCTCTCTTTCGGGAGTCGAACGGATTACTTGCTCGAACAAAGTCTTCTGTGTGCCGTTCGTCAAATATGGCAACAGGTCTCGCTTCGTAAGCCACGCATCTACTCCTTTGTGCGCATCTATCCACTGTGCCTTTGCTACCTCCAAATACATCAAATTGCCGTGGATGCCGGGGCCGCTGTATGACTTCGCGGCAGATAGCGCAGGCAAAATCATCGCGGCGACTAGCACCAATCCAAGCACCACGATGATGAGTATGACGTGCCATTTTTTCATAAGCGCGAAGTGGCCTAGACAGTATGGCTGGCGATGAAAGTGAATAAGGTGTCTGCTCTCTGGCGCAAACATTGGTGCTGTGACTTATTCATTCGAAATGCTTTTTATCTGTTGACCTATCGGGCTTGATAGGGGTTAGACGGCAGAATCATAGTCTCGGAAATGCCATCGCAAATAAAATGGCTGCGGTCAATGTCAGCCAGCCGATGTTAGCCAAATATCGTGCCGACCGCCTCAATATAAACGAGACGACAAAGAGACAAACAAATGATGCCGGCCAAACAATCTGCGCTGCCGCGTTTATGTGTTCAGGATGGAATGGCGAATCAGTGCGAAAAATGACCACTATAGATGCCACGAACAGCGCCTCAAAAATCCAAAACAAAACGACGAAAAAATCTCGGTGCCGGTCTGTAAATAGTGTGCGCATGCCGCCTAACAGGTCTTCGGTCGCGTAAAGTGGGGATATGCCATTTTGCCTGTGACCAGGTTTTGGTTGGGTTTGCAGCGGTGTTGCTTGGACATTGTTTGTTTATGGTTTCCAAAGCGTTCCCGGCAAAGGCTGCGTTCGGGATTGAAACCTCAAGTCCACGTTGCTTTGCAAGTTTCCTTTTGAATAAGCAGCCGGTGCCGCAAATTTATTTTTTGATTGGTGGGCTTCCATTTGTGTTTTGGTTTTCCCGCGTGAGGCATGGTTCTACGCCCCACGTGGGAAGTTGACAAGCCTTATTTCGGTCGCATGGGCTTAACTGCCGACGGTGGTGCTCACCGGGCTGCTCCAGTGGCCCACTTGCACGTCGTCCACGCGGTAGATGGCTTTGTAGGTCCAGATGGCTTTGCCGGCGGGAAAGGGCTGCGTATCGGTGTAGCCGGGTGTGGTGTCTATGGTCAGCAGTCCATAGCCTTTGCCGTCGCCGCGATCGACCTGGATTTCGCAACTGTCCAAATACGCCACGTGGCCGCCCCAGCCCCAGGCCACATCCACATGATTGCCGGATACGGCGGCGTCAATGGTGGGTTGCACGGTGGTCAGGTCGGGACCGGTCTGGACGCTGCCAATGATGCCGAGGTTGGTGGCGATGGTGTCGGTGCATTTGCCGCTGTCCTTGATGAGCTGGACGAGGGCGAAGATGCGGGTGAGCGCGCCGGGGGCCACGGCCACGACGCCGGTGGGCAGGGCGGGCGGGGTGAACACGGGCAGGGTTTGCGCGGCGGTGCCGGTGCCGGTCTGGGCTTCCTCGGCGGCGTCGGTGCCGGATTGCGCCCAAGTGCGCAGCGCGGGCAGCCAGGTTTGCAGGATATAAATAATCCAGCCGCAATCGGCCCCGGCGGCGGTGGCCTGTGCGGCGGTCAGGCCCAGAAGGGTGGCATACCCGGGAAGTTTGTTGCTGAAGTTTCCCATCCAGAGGATTTGATCGCCTCGGCGGATGGGATAGTAGGTGTTTCTTTTCATTTTTTTGTGTTTTGTTTTGTTAGTGTTGACGGACATGGGCGGCACGTAGCCGGGATCACCGGGTTCGAGCAAATAGGCGGGGGACGCCCACCTAAGATTGGGGTCGTCCCATTTGAGACCGGAGTCGAAACAGGCGATTTTCACTTTTGAAAAGGGGTGAAGCGGGTTTTTGCCGCCGGACCGTCTTTTGGCGCAAATAGCTGGTTTTTAGCGGCATGGGGCGAAACAGTTGCCGCGAGGAGCGCGCCACTTTTGCCAAGTGGCGAAACTTTTGCGAAAAGTGGCGCAACACTTATGCCGAGGGGTGGCATTTTTGTGCCGAGGGGCGGCTGAAACACCGCAGGTGGTGCAACTTTTTTGAAAAGGGGTGCAAC